>Ga0307515_10011804_pt1 | contig 16528 bp, 10 predicted proteins | sample 17_EM_MG_FD_194513 | JGI IMG/M metagenome (GOLD analysis project Ga0307515, IMG submission 194513) | Populus trichocarpa ectomycorrhiza microbial communities from riparian zone in the Pacific Northwest, United States - 17_EM | ecosystem: Host-associated > Plants > Roots > Unclassified | place... | reverse complement strand
GTGGAATAAGTGAGCATAAAATGGATTTATTTAAAGCAAATTAACATTCGAGGCTCACAGTTAAAAAACTTATCCTTGTATGGTATTTAAGTAAGCTTCCTATATATAAAAATAAAAAATAAAATAAAAAGGAATGCATGTTTGATAAACCATACGATATATAATGCTGTTTGAAAACATGCAAATGCTGTAAATTATGAAATCTCTATTGCTGTAAAACTCAGTTCCGCATATCTCCAAACCTGCATGGCTCCTTTAGACACAATGTCATCACAAAGGTTGCTCGAGTTGCGAACAAGATTGCTTAAAGCACCGGCAGCATTTGCTTTAGTCTTGTCTTCCTCTGCTGAGAGCAGCAAATTTGCTAGTTGAGGTATAGATCTTCTTAGCTCGTCATACAGCATGTCATTATGGTAGGCAGCATTTCCAATCTGGAGAGAGTATAACGCCACATTTATAATTACTATTATAATGCTTCTTCTTTATTTACATGAGTTTTACTTTTTCTTGAAAGTACACTAATCAATAGTGCCCAGCAAAATCTCAAAGTAAAAATGAGCTTTCATGGCAACAAATTTAAAGGATAACAGAGCATTAGTAACAGTTCTTACAGCAAAGCATGCAAATTTCCTAGTGCGTTTGTCTGGATCAGAACATCGATCAATGAGAAGACTTATGATGCGAGATCTTGCCTAGAAAATTAAATCAAACAGTGAGAAAGAGCAAATTATTCGTAACGCAATGGTTCGTCGTGAGTGAATCCCCAATAATTTCATTTATTTCTCCCACAATTCCAAATAGATCTATGATCTGTACTTACCAACGAACCGTAGAAGTAGGAGCTGTGCCGACACATATTGCCTACAGCACTGCAGGTTTTTGCACGCATATTGGGATCTTCATGTGTGAGAAACTTCTTCAAGAATTCCAATATAGAAGCCCCATTAATGTGTTCATAGAAACCCTGCAAGCCCACAAAATCCAAGCTAATAAGACAGGATTTGAGCAGGGAATTTCTGTTTTTGACGTTAGATATTACCCAGAACTCGTGACCTGACCTGAACGTGCCAGAACAAAATATATAGGCTTTCTGTTGACCTTGCCAGAAACACGAATGTTCTTGCAGGTTACCAATAAGGACGAAAGGACATCTCAGTTTTAGACTCAATTTCTCAGTTATCTTTTTTTTTTTTTTGTTCCTCCAGGAACCTGCAGCCATTATTACCTTAATTGCTCTCGGATAATTTAAATACACCCTTGGTCTAACCTTACCTATTCTATTATTTAGTTGTGATTCTAATCTACAGATCTACAGGCTTAATGGCGTAAACCAAGAGGTTTAATCAATTTTACTCAATATAATTAACCTTTACAAATGCCAAGGGGCATTACGAAAGGAGCATACGGGGCTAATTTCTTTCTTGTAAGACAAAATGTAACTGTGAAGAAGAAAGGTACACCAAAAGAAAGTAACGAGTAAATAAAGGAAGAATTTAAGATAAAATTAAGGGCAAGCCTAAAGAAGTACCCAACCTTCAGGGTAATCTCAAATAGATTCTCATATCACGTGGTAAAACAAATTATAGAGAGAAAAGTAGAGGTTTTGTGATTCTTTATATAGCTTAGTCTATTTTGTGAGTTTGTTATTATTGAAAATGAAGATCTTAGATAATTCACTGGTTTTTCATTAAAAAAGAAAAATTATGTGAATTTCATACTACTTTTTAATAGTTTTGTTGACTAAAAGTGAACGAAAGATCAGATTGAGAATTCAGTAACACGTTGTGGACGTCATCAAGATGAAAAATAGGTTAGGGACCTAATAGAGAGGACTTTTACGAGTTCGCCCTACAATTTACCTGTGCTCTAAATGCAGGCCAAAAATGAAATAGGAATAAAGAAACTTAAGGAATATAAAGTTACTTCAGCAGCTTGCAATCTGCCTGAGAACAAAGTCGATTATCCAGCAAGAACTTAAGTACTAGGCAAGAATCGCTTATAGGGTTTAGGATTGATAAGAAAGTGGAAATAACAAAAAAAAAAAATGAGAACGGAAAACGTTCAAATGAGCTAAACGCTGGAAAGAGAGCTTAATATCCATCTTCTTTGAAAATGTTCACTAGAAGAGAAGCAACTTCTTAGATAGCTTCTCCAAAATTGGAACTTGGAAAACGAGAGTGACTACTATAGGACACCAATATACAACAGAATTGCAATAGAATAATGGCTAAGTGCCCGTTTGGAAAACATCAATTTTTGGGCTTTTTTTTTAGCTTCCATGTTTGGTAATACTTAAAAGTTAATATCTCAGCTAATTTCACATGACTTTTTAATTATTTTTAAGAGTTATAATTTATAGCTTTTAAAAAGCTACAGTCATAGCTAAAAACCACAATTTTCCAACAGATCCTAAAAGGTAAAAATAGAACAGAGCTTAAGTTGAAATAAAGTTTAGGGAGCATTTGATATAAGGATTCCTAGATATCCTTGTGGCATGTGATTTTTGCATTTGGTTGAAAATGAAAAGTATTTATATTGTGTTTACTTCATATAATGAATCCATGAAGAATTTATACAAATTTATTATTTTACCCTTAAAACTTATTGTTTTTAATGTTCCATAACATTAAATTTTGACTTTATAAAATTATAACTACTAAAAAATAAAAAAAATATACCAACAAATTATTTAACATACATATTATATTAATAATTACAGTAATATAATAAAACAAATAAAATACATATTAATTGTTCAAATAAATTATAAGTCTATAACAATTATGTTATTATTAGTAAAAAAAAGGGTATATAAGTCTAAAAGATATAAAATAGGGGAAACTAAGTAAAAAAAATAGCATTCCCTCTGTTATAGAATTTGAGATTTCCCCTTTTAGAAGGGAACCAAATTCTCTAATTTCGAGGAAATGTAAAGTCCTAGCAATGTTTCCCTTACATTTAACATTCCGTCCCTAAATAAACACAAGATATTGAATTGTTTGGTATAGGGAATCTAGGTCCCCATACCAAACGCCCCTTTAAGGCCCATAAGAAATATGTAGAATCCTAAAAGGTTTGATGAAATAACAAAAAGACAACTACAAAATAAGCTAGCATTCTATTTTGTATTAGTTAAAGTACTAGATCCTTGTAAGAAAAGATTCCTATTCTTAAATAAAGCTACTTAACCTCTGTGAAAATATTTTAAAAGGAGTATATATGAAGATTAACACTCATAAAAAGAATACGAAAAGAATTATATTAAAACCTCACCTCATCCATGCGTGCTAGATCAGAAATAATCATCAAAACATCAAGCATGACCTCTCTCGGACTCATGTTATCGAGCAATCTTTTCATCATGTTTGGATCTAACAAGCCTCTGCCTATTAATTGAATAGCAAAAGGTCGGTGGCCGATCATTTTGGCAAGAAATGCAACTGGCCTTCCCAGATCTTTCAACTCCATGTATTCTACGCAGCGAAGTATAATGTCAGGTAATCCCACCTGAAAAGTAGTAGAATGAGTATCATTAATACTAGAGACGATTTTAGGACAGGTAATATTAACAGGTTCTTTTACTTAAGGCAGAACATGTGATAATAAAGATATGCCTATGCACGAAAATTGTCAGGCAAATTTGCTAAGAACTATTAAAAAGCAACAAGTCTTAAGAGTTCTACGTATCGTACTGTCCACTTTCATCATAACATGGTAAAAAAAAAAACATGCATTAAAAGGGCCCATTTTAACCTCTGACCGAAAAGAACTATGAAGGAAAAAGCAAACAGAAGATCTAACCTCTAGAAGTATTTTTAGATACTTTCCCATGTCTTCCTCAATTGCTTTAGCCATGTCCTTGTCTTCGATGAATATTTTGCCCCCAGGAGAGCCCATGTTGAGAAGGAACCCGCTATTTACGGAAGCGGTAGCTGATGGCAAGCCAGGAGTATTTTGTACAGCAACAAAAGGAAAAGCTAAGATATCTATAACTGCATTTACAGCATCTCTGACACCATCCTTGCCTCCACCTGGCCCACTCCAGCTTTTCACAAGCTTGAGATGCACATCTGAGATCAGTTCAGAGATATCCTTGACATGTTCACTCCTGAGTAAAATCTGACGAAAAATCGAAGCGCCTCCAGAAAGGCAGTGACATATTGAAGAAACTGCCCATACAACCCCAATGGGGGATAACCCGACTTGATCCTTTGTGCTATCAATTCCTTGATGAGAGGTAATTGAACGGTTGTTGCTTAACAAATCAATAAGAAGCAGAGGCATGCCACTTGCACATGACTGTTTTACAGCTAATGGACCTCCCCATTTCAGTCTGGATTCCAACAAGCCCACACAACCATCCCTAAGGCCATGCCAATATGAGAGAACATTCATGTTGCGTGGACCTAATTCATTTCCTTCGACAGGTGAAATCTTGAGGTGTTCGCAAAGCGTGGCACTTCGAGGAATCAAAGGCACCGCAATTTCTGAGATGGAAGATTCAACAGAAGCTCCACTTTCAAGAGATAGAATTGATGCGAGAGCCAGCATAGCCGATGCACAATGAGGTTCCAATGAAATTTTCATTTTGTCGTCAGGAGAGAACTGATGGCCAATAATAGAAAGCCGGGACAGCTGATTCTTTGGAGAGGATGTCAGCATAAACAAGGCTGAATTTCTTCCCGTTGACTTCAAACATTGAGCAATGATTGCAAGGAGAAGGCATGAATTTAAAACCACCGTGGAAGAATTCGCTAATTTACTCTTTAAGTTACTTGTTTCAGGATCTTTATTAGATGTACACCAAGATAAAATGGCAAATATTTCTGAAAGAATAGTTTTATCTCCTCCACCACTGACAACAGTTGTTACAGGAAGAGAACTTGGCAAGCCGCAAAGAACACCAGGAACCATAGCATTATGTAGACAACATCTTGACAAGATCTGTAACATTTTAAAATGAGCACACTTTATGGCACCTATATGTAGAGCGACCATCATCCAAGCATATGATGTTAAGAAGTTATATTTGAGACCACTAACTTTTAAAAATGAGTAACTTTTTTAGAATAATGTTGTAGAACAGAATAAACTGAAAAAGAAAGAAGAATAACAATGATGTAAGAAAAACACCTGAATACTAGCAGAGAGGGCTGGCTCTATACGTTGCTTGAGGCAACAGAAAATTGCCACCTGCACAGCTTTCAATCTCAAGAATGCTCTTGTCACTGCTTCAATGATTCTTGCTGAATCTGTTCCAACCAATGAACTTCGTTCCTGGTCCCGAATGTCAAGACAGGGTAAAGAATGGCTTTGCAAAGAATTTAATGGAAATAAATAGAGATTCTCTTTCCTGAAAAGAGTTTCCACCGCATCTATCAATGACCATGTAGCCCTGCAAGCTTCACAGGCAGCACGCAACATGTTCAAAGAACCTGAAACAAGACTAGAGCCTGATGTTGCTAAGCAAAGAGATAAATTTTCAACTAATCCACATGTTTTCGCATGATCCAAAATCTGCTTCATCGCTTCATGCATTACAGGAGTAGGAGCTGCCTCAGAAGTCAGTGAAGTTGCTTTAAGACCATCATCTACAGCAGATAACATGGTTGCAATGCAAGCACAAGACTCTAACAGAACACTTCCCGAGGTTTCTTCATGGCCACCAACAATCTATATATTTTACTACGATAAGGGACTTGAAAATTAACACTTAAACTTGTATAAGAATCAACAAAGAACATAATTACCTGTGAAAAAATTTCAGTTAAGGCAAGCCAGTGCTTGAAATATGAAGTTGAAATGGCACTTCCAATATTGTCTAATTGTAGTTTTATTATAGAGAAACTCTGCAAAATTTATATAGAGTTGCCAACCAGCAATCATCAGAGAGTGGAAAGTTATAATGGCAACAGCATACAGTGATCTACAGCACTTGGATTTTAAATAATGAACACTATTCCATAAATCAACAAAAAGAAATTTTCGAGAAAAAAAACATCTTAGCATTTGCAATAACTTCAAAGGTCAGTTGGGAAAGAAGAGAAAATATCTGAGTGAAAGAAGAGAGTGGACTGCAATAATTAAACAAACAAGTGAAATAAAACATTGTTACAATTTTTTGTTTGTATAAAAATTATATTACTTTATCATGTGGAACACATTTATCAATAACTCAATTTTAGATATTACAAGAATATAAGCATGGCACATAACAGAATTAAAACTAATATAAAGGCATGAATAAATGAAGTCCTACTACCTTTGCTAATAAGTCACTAAGTTCAGAGGATTTCAAGCTGACTACTTTGGCAGTGAAATTAAGAAGTTCACTAAGTATTTCATTAACTATGCCACCAGTTGCACCAGCTGCAGCTAAGTTTGAAATAATTCTCAGTGACTGCTTTGTAGTAAGAACATCTTGATCCCTGCATGAGTTGAAAAGGCAAATTTTTCTCACAAATAAAATATTATATATGCTGCTTGCCTAAATTCAGTCAACATTACAAGTGTCAGCTATTGAAAAAATGATTGCTATCTAGAGCACTAGATGAGGTAAAATAATTGTAGTAGAGCACCAAAAGAACCACCGCCCTGGTCCCCACATTATGATGTATTCATAAGGCATAGTCCCCAATGTATGATGTCTTCGTAAGGCATATCTTTGGTGTGAAATAACACCAGCTTATTGCATCATCAGAAAAACCTGCAGTTTAACCTATGCCAAAGTCTGATTTGCATTTCAAAGTCTTGCTCTGTCTTTCCATGTCTTTGGAACACTCTACCAAATAGCAAGTGGTTACTGGTTGCAATCATCCAATTCATACATTAAGTAATACTAAAATGATTAGAAACTAAATTCCTTATGGATGGGTTTAGAAATCCCATTATATCAGCTTATCCATTCTTTTATCCCATTTGTAATAAACAACTCAGGTAGTGTGCTCTGACAGAGTTGTTGTCTTTGGTGATCATAGGTGTTTGTGTTCACATGGTAGAATCTCCAAAGAATTGGTTTCACATGCATGGATATCCTTAGGTACAGTTTGAGTGAAAAGTACTGAATTATTTCAGAGATCTCATATCTTCTTGGTGGATTTCGGTTATGAATATGAAAGCAGTTTTGGTTAAAGAGAGATGAAGTGAGGGATGCTCCAACAGTTCTTCCAACAGAGGGTCATTATTTCATCTCCAAGGAAACTTCATTTTTCTGAAAGCTATTAGTGTCTGGTTTATTATTAGAAAAGGTGATTTCTAGCATATTTTTCCTTCTTTTCCAGGTTTAGTACTGATTCTGCGTGCTGCTTAACATTCATCAACACAACATAGTTTCCAAACCATGTCACAGGACTTTGATGAGTACCATGCAAGGAGAAATTAAGCAAAAAAAAAATCATTATAGAATGAATCAAAATTATTTTAAATTTTATCGAAAAAATTCTATGAAGCTTTAACTAATGCAATGTAACACGTTGAAGTATTCCCTCATGCATGTGAATTTCAACTACTTCAAAATTAATTTAGATTTTATCAAAATATCTACAAAGCTTTAATGCAATGTAACCAGATGAAGTATTCCCCTATGCATGTGAATTTCAACTGCTTCCATATATTTTTCTGTCTTTTCCAGTAGCAAAGTAGGGCATGATGCTTCTATGAGCAAGCAACAATATTAGAATTTGTTTTACCAAAACCACAAACTACCAAGAGTAAAAATGTTTTAGTCGTATCTAATGCTTCCCACAAAAGGTAAGGTTGATCATGCAAGTAAAAGGATGTTGAATTTCACCTCCAAGAATGCAGAGATTCTTTTGACCATTTTCTCAATGGTAGTAGAATAATCGTTAATGCTTCATTATCCTGACCAATTATATTGGCACCTTTAACTGTAAGTGAATTGCTTTCCAATCTATCCAATATCTGATTGCCTGAAGAGAAATAACATGTCTCAGAATCAACATTGTCAAGTTAGAAAAAACTACAGGAATAACTTTCAGGTTTCAATCAGTAATAAAGAGATAGAATCACAGTTATACACAAAAAGAGCTATAAATATGATACAAATTTACATTTCATTTTTACATTTATGTGTGCATGAACACTCATTAGCAAATTCTGCAAGACAGCTAGCTCTTGTTTTCAACCAAGGAGTATCCCTCGTTTAGAAGAAAACAACTTCGTACAACCAACAGATAAGCACCAACAAAGCAACGTGCATTCCTATGCATGCTGTCATATAACCATAATTCAAAACTAAAATACAATTTAACATTTTCATGAACAGGGGAATACAAACGCAGGCTGACTGCAATTGCATGTACTAAAGAAGATTAGTAAAAGTTCAATAAGAACAAGAAATGAATGATCCAAGCACCATAATTTCCAGGTTTTTATGACACTTAAATGAGACAGAAATTCAGGCTTAGAGTCATCCATTTGATAGCAATTTTATGATACAAGACATTACTGCAAGACTAGATAGAACAACAGAGAGCCTTCTTCTATAAATAACATTCTTTTTTCTACAGCATCAATGGAAAAACTGGACGGAAATTATGATAGCCACAAGTCTGTCTACCTGATTGTTTAACATCATTAGGACTTGCAAATCCAGGGAACTCCTCCTGTGGTGAGGAGCTGCCTGTGACTGCATTAGGACAATTTAAATCAGCATCACTGTTAAACTTCGGAGGATTACAGTTCTCAAAAGCAGCAACAGAATTGCTTCTACCTATTACAATAATTTATGATTATTTAGCACATTGAAGGTTTCAAAACTGAAGAACTAGTGAAGGCTAAACCACAAGGATTTGAGGCAATCAAACCAGTTGATGCTTGCATATTATTTTCTTCACCCCTCCGTGCTGCATCACATTCTCTGGATGCAGAAGTTGCAGCACACATTACCTGTAGATTCTTTTATCAGGTGCTAAAGTATTCCATATTCTACTGACAAGAATATCAGCAAAAAACATATAATATATATGTATATACAACTGTAGAGAAAGATGAGTTTATGCAGCTTTTTTACTGGTAATATAAGTTTGTAGCAAGTTGTAGTTCTTAATTTGAATATTAAGAAAAACAAGGTGAAAAGAGAACGAAAATAATTGTGAGTGTGCGATCACATTACCCTGGCATCCAGCTCCTCTGAGGTTTCTTTAACAAATGGATGATCAAGAAGCATAGGCCAACTCAATCTATTTTGAGGCACCTTATTGAGCAACCCCTTAAGAAAGCTTTTGAAATTCAGACTCATGTCATCAGGATATTTTACTGGATCCTGAGATTTTGTATATAACATTAGCTTCCACTATCATACACCATAGTTTCAGGCATGAACTAGGAGAAGCATTATTAACCTTAACAATATGACGGATGAGTGCATAAACTGAATTCGTATAAAATGGAGGCTGGCCAACAAATAATTCATACCTGTTGGGACCACAACAAACTAGTTTCAATTAAGGATGTATAGCAAAAATAGAAGACAAGAAAAAAAAAAAAAGATGCAACACTTCAGTAGACACAGGTTCTGTGATAGAAAATACTCATAATGGTTGAAATTTTTTAGCAACACCCTATATCTTTAAGTCGTATTTCAGTTTGGAACATTTATGTGAGGAATTTTATCAATATATATTTTTTCATGACATACCACTCTGAATTCAGAAAATGTCTCAGAAAAAATGCCTGAAATTAAAATCCTAGCAGCATGAGATTTTGAAGAAAAAATTGCAACACTGATACCATTCAGATGACCACCAGAATCAAATTCAAACATGGCATGAGATCAACATCTAAATGAGAGCACGCAAGCACACACAAATACACAAAAAAAGGGACGCTGCACGTACAGGATAACTCCAAGGGACCATAAATCAGCACTGTGATTGTATGGTTGCTCCCGTACAAGTTCTGGAGCCATGTATAGTGGTGTGCCTGGGAATGATGAATAAAAGTGCAAGTGAAGTGTGGGATAAGAAGGAATCCTCAGAAGTGGTAAAACACCAGACCTTACCTTTTATGGATCGCAAAACCACAGTATTTGTGGACATAGCACGTGCGAAGCCAAAATCGCAAAGCTGTAACAAACCAAAAAAAAAACAGAGCATATAGAAATTCACCTCAAGATACATTGCTCTTTGAAAGCATGGCAAACGCTAAGTATCTGATATACAGTGGCATTTAAATGAAGCAACAGTAAGACATGATGTTACCATGAAAGACTCCCCTTGATAGGAAAAACAAAGCAAGAGATTTAAAGAAAAGGTCACCAATACCTAAGTGGAAAATAAAACAAGAAAAAAATAATCTCTATCATATCCGACCTTCACAACTGAACCCGCACCAATAAGTATATTTTGCGGCTTCATGTCCCGATGGATGATACGATTGGAATGCAAATAGTGAAGTGCTCTAACCTGAAGAGCAATTTAGCAATCAGTTTGAATCAAGAGAAGAAGGGGAAAATGAGGGGAGCTCAAGGAATTACCAACTGTTTCGCAATCGCTTGAACCTGTTCTTCAGGAAGGGACTTGTCATCCTCTAGTACCTCAAATAGTTCACCCTGCACATCAACAAATCTTAGCTCTTGCCTAGTCTGAAAAGTAAAAATCCATAACAAATAGATGTTTGCTTGTTGTGATGGATAACGAACCTGCGCAAATTCCGTGACAACACAGAACTCTTGTGGGCTTTCAAAGGAATCAAGCATTTCAATAATATTTTCATGCTTCAGCTTTCTTAGAATCTGCACCCAGTAATAATAATAATGATAATAATCACAATGCACAATTTTATTTTTTCCAGATAATAACATTCCATATCATCAAAAAAAGAAAGGAGGGATCACCTCAATTTCCTGTCTCAAATTATGAATATCCTTGTCGCTTTTCCCATGTTTCATAATAAATTTCATCGCAACAGTCTATCATTTCATCATTAAAAAAAATAAGATAGGATAAAAATCAAGATTAATTATTAGTAGTGAAACACAGAAGGATTGAAGTAGCTACCTGGCCCGTGTACTTGCGCCTTCCTTTGTAAACTTTGCCAAACGAGCCTTCACCTACTAGCTCTATCACGTGATAGTTCTCAACTCCCATTTCCTTTTCTTTTTTCCTTTAATAAAAAAAAATATCAGAAATTGAGATTTCTTGTAAAACCCTAAATTTAGCCTAGCTGATTGCAATATCGATGATTGATTTCAGTTCCTATAGTAATCAAGATATGGTGTTGATCAATGTTTAAGAAAAACTGTAGTGAAGAGATGGAGAGAGTACCTTAAGCGTCACAGAAATGTAGTGAAGAAAAACTGATATCTGCAGATCTAAGAAGACAAACGAGAGGGGAGGGAGAGAGAGAGAGAGTTCTTTTGAAATAGAAAGAAAGAGAGACGAAAGTGTAAATTCTTCCCGCTCATGTTTATTTCAATTTTAAACAGTTCTTCTCACGCTGTGGTGGGTGCAGCTCGCTTCGCAACACGTCACATCACTCGATCCCGTGCTTGCTCTACGATTAATTGCCACGTCAGAATTATAGCACAGCTTCTACAAATTGAATTATCAATTTGTCGTTATATAAGAGTTAAAAGAACATGTTTGGAAACGCGATACAAACCGTGTTTTTAAAAAATTTAATTTTTTTTATTAAAATTTAATATGTTTTGTATATTTTAGATTTTTTTGATGTGCTAATATTAAAAATAATTTTTAAAAAATAAAAAAATATCATTGACATATATTTCAGCATAAAAAATTATTTAAAAAACAACCACTACCACACTCCCAATCATCCTCAACTGAAAACAGACTTTTGCAAAATCAATATGGAAAATTATACTGAGCATCTGTTCTGTTTTATATTTTATTGTGGTAAATTACGGAAAATATCCTCGGTGAATCAAGAAGTTAAAATCACTTAAAATAATAAAACTAGCAATATATATATATATCCAAAAACTCACTATACAACTCTATCTTATTTTCTCTCTTTTTTTTCTAATCTAAACAAAAACTTTTTCTAGAATTTGTAAAAATCCAAAATTAGAGAAAACCCTTATAAAATCCCTGAAAGCTACTTCAGTCCTGTAGCTTATAATGAATATATCTTTTGTCACACTTATAAATAGCTTATTTTTATGTTTTAAAAATATCTTTAAAAAAAATTAAAATTTTTTATTTTTTTATTTTAAATTAACTTTTTTAGTGTTTTCATATCATTTTAATGTGTTGATATCAAAAATAATTTTTTAAAAATTAAAAAATATATTATTTTGATATATTTCTTAATGAAAAGCACTTTAAAAAACAATCGTTATCACACTCTTAAACACCCCCTAACTTCCTTTCTCATCTGCAATAAACTCTTTCCTTCCCCCTTTAAGAAATATGATTATCATAGTCGACATTTCCATCCTTCAACTTTAGCAAATTTTGTGTCTCTCTTTAAACACTCATGATGGAATTAGTATTGTAATGTGTCATAGTGCTTATCATACATAAAAACCAAAAAACAGAGAAAAAATCAAAGATGTGAACATCTTGGTTGGCTAGAATTTGTGTTGGGGCTAAAGATCATAAGTAGCTATATAATTCAGGAAGATATAATTTTCTTTTCTTCTGATCATATGCATTTATCATATTGTTTAATTGTATGACATAAAGTTTTTGTCTTTCTAGATTTTTGTTGTCCTGGGTTAAATCCTATAGTTTTTTTTATCTTTCTTGAGAGAAAATCAATTTTCTTGTGGGATCTTTGTTTTGTATTTCTCTAACGATTGTAGATCAATAATTGTTTTTTTTTTATTTTTGGTTATTTCTCTTTTAGGTTTGATTTAGAACATTGATGGACTATTTCTCGTGTGCTTATAATTCTCAATTTTTTTCATGAAGTTGTTTTATATGATGAAAAATTCCATAATTGATTTGATAAATACATTGATAGTTATTGTGTAATGGTAAATGGGTGATAAGTTGTCACTAAGTATGTTATTTTGATGAGAAGATTTGTTATTTTCATGCATCATGAGTTATTCAGTCATTGAATAAAAAAAAATGACAAACTTGTAGATAATTAAATAAAGACAATTTTCCTTTTAATTTTATTTTGTTTATTGTTTAGTTTATATTAGTCTCTTGACTCGCGCCCTGCTATGAGCCGAATCAAGAGAATTCTAATTGTAGGAAATGAATGTGCAAGTATTGTTAATGCGTTTCTTAACACCAAGAAATTTTTTTAACTATAAATCAAAAAATTGATGCATACTTCTAATAAAATAAATTAAGAATTATATGCATTAATAAGTTCAAAAAAGAATTGTCAATGTAAACTCAAAATTAAATTGTAAAGGTGGAAGATAAATGCATATTAAAATATATCATCCCGCACAACTAAGAACTCTTGATCTTTCTTTCCTTCATTATATGACAATTGAATAATTTCTAACAAAATAACATCTTAAATATAATACTATCTATTTAATTATAACTAATTCTTATTAAACTTTAAGGGAAAAGAAGAAGAACAGTTTAGAAAAAAACATTTGTTAATATCAAAAAATTATTACAATGGTATTTGAAAATAAATTTAAAAATAAAAAGCATTTAATAGAATAATAACATAAATATAAATATAATTATATATTTTTATGATTTTTTTTATAAAATTAAAAAAATTCATAAATTGGTTGGGCGCTCCTTAGCCTAAAAAGAGATGGCAATGCATGTGTAGAGACCAAGGTTGTTAAAATCACGATTTTAACACGGCATGGAAAGTACTAAACAAACTCGGATCGTAAAAACGAATCGTAAAATCGTAAGGAATTTTAAAATATATAAAAAAAAATTCATGCTTCAAAAAAAATCGTAAGGAATTTTCACCCCATTAATTCAGTCCTATAATACCGAAATGACAGTAAATTCAGTCCAATTCAACATTTTTCAATCCAATTTTCACCCAATTAATTCAGTCCAATTAATTCAATCCTATTGATTTCATCAACTCCAATTATTGTTGCATGGCCAAATAACCCCTATTCAAGATTATTCCCATCTTCTGGTGGTGGTGATCCACTTTTAGTTGACATTGTCAAGAATTGAAAATTAAGTTAGTAGCAAAATATATATATATATATATATATATATATATATATATATATTGCTACTAACTTATTTGATGTCACTCTTCTTGTGTTTGACATAATTTCTTGGCTTTTCACTCCAATATACCCCCCTTCACTTTTTACAACTCAATTCTCAAAATTTCAGTTCTTTAAGAAACTAGTTCACAACAAGTCAAAGATTAATATCTTAATGGTAAAATCAAATAATATAAAGACTCAAGAAGTAATAATAATTAAAAACTATCGATACAAAATTATGAATATGAAATCGCAAATATTAATATGAATTCATGCAAAATATGAATGATACAAAGACTAAAAAAAAAAGACTATGAAAACTAAAAAAACTAATTAAATAAGATTTAAATGACTAAAAATAACAATAGAGCTTTAAACTACTCGTTTCCTTTTTGTAATTTTCAAGAAAACCCAACCAAGTAAACCTAAAATATTCCAAATTAAGATTATCTCAAAGAAACCTCAAGAATCAAGATTTTTCTAGAGTTAAAGTAAGTGGCCGAACTCTATATTTCTTTGAATTAAAATTTGCGGCGAACCTTTTTTTTTTCTTTTGATTTTATTTGTTCTTCTTTTTTTATAAAACTTTAATTAATCAAGAATACAAATAATTGTTTTTTTAACTTGATGTCGCAACTAGTTTTTAGAGAAAATAAAGAACTCAAAAACAATGAAGTATGCGAAAACTTGAAGGAAAAAAGAATATAAATTGATTTGGAGGTTTTCTTTAATACTAACTAATGTGAACCTCATGGATTTAAAAATTCAAAAACCCACAGAAATTGACTCTTTCCAATAAAGCTAAGATCGAGTTTGGAATTGAGCTTGATATAACAATAACCTGTATTGAGGGATTAAAACTATAAGTAACTAAACCCCCACCCAACACCTATAAAGAGATATAAACAAGAAGTATAAAAGACGCCATGAAACTTGGTTAATTCTTCGATAAGTCAGAGTGGTTCAATGAAAAATAAAAAAAAAATGGGCAAAACCTCTCATACATAATAGTAATTGCTGAAATTAAAGTCTATAAAAAAACCTAAATACAAGCAAATTAACCCTATTTATAATAGGTAAAAACATCTTAAACAATGCTAGAAAAATAATAAAAAAGTTTTAAATAAAATAAGAGAAAGAATAATAAATTAACTAGGAAACTAATACAATTCCCTCACAAATTGTAGACCTTATTACAAGGTCTTATGAATGTCTTATTGCCTTAAAACTTTAATCCAATATAGAACAAGACCTCTGAAAAATTATGGTAAACTTTCAACCCGATCTACTAGTCAAATAAAAAATAATATTTGTTAAAGTAAAACTATGCATTAGAAAAAAAAGCCTCTAACAACTGAAATTAATTAGCCCATGACGTAAATGGATCATGCTCTTTTTGTGTATGAATTATATTAACTAAATTCTGATCTTCAGTTGTTGATGTTTTCTCTTTGAAATCTATCTTAATCCAAATATTAAAAATAAGCCTACTAAATGCTCTCTATAACACCACAATCCAACCATACATATTGCAAAAAGCCATTATATATTTAAGTGTGTGTTGATATTGTGGTGCGAATTACTTTTCAAAGGTGTTTTTCACTTGAAATTGTATCAAAATATTTTTTTTTATTTTTGACATAAACATATCAAAACTATCGAAACTCACTAAAAAAACATTAATTTAAAGTTTTTTCAAGCCAAACACACTTTTAAAATATACTTAAACACATACCAATAATTACTAAGCTAGTAGATAATTACTTCAATGTTGGTGTTTTGGTATTGATTTTGGACAGAGTCTTTGTTTTTGGAGAGATATTATGTTGATTATGGAACGAAATTGAAACTGAGAAATAAAATATGATGAATTGTTTGATGGTTTTTATAGGGGGTATGTTTAAAATTGTGATAGCGGTTACGGTTACGGTTTAAAGTATTTTTGTTTAAAATTGTGATAGCGGTTACGGTTACGGTTTAAAGTATTTTTCGCTTAAAAATATATTAAAATATTTTTTTTTAATTTTAAAAAAATTATTTTTGACATTAGCATATTAAAATAACATAGAAATATAAAAAAAATTAATTTTAAATAATTTTTTTTTTAAAATTAAGCTAAACAGGTCATAAAGACAATCACATTACATAAAGTGACAACATAAATTTTATTTTTAATTAGAAAATTAAATGTAAAAAAAAAAAAAAGGCAGGATTGTGAAGGGAAAAGATGCGTAAACGGTGGTGGGAGGAGGAAGATATAAGAATCACGAAAGACATTTCGTGGCATTAAATTAATTATAATGATAAATTTGTAATATTTCAGGCTTTTTTTTGGTTAATAGTTCCTTTCAAAAAAAAAAAAAAAACAAATAGTAATAATTATAA
>Ga0307515_10011803_pt1 | contig 16529 bp, 1 predicted proteins | sample 17_EM_MG_FD_194513 | JGI IMG/M metagenome (GOLD analysis project Ga0307515, IMG submission 194513) | Populus trichocarpa ectomycorrhiza microbial communities from riparian zone in the Pacific Northwest, United States - 17_EM | ecosystem: Host-associated > Plants > Roots > Unclassified | place... | reverse complement strand
TATATCTCTATTACCTCTATAGGTCTTTCTTATCCTTATATTCTTCTAGTAGCTTATTATCTTTGCTATACTAGTACTTTATTTACTCGTCTAGGTACTTTAAGGGTCCTAGTTTATTAGGGTAATAGTTATAGAATTTTTAAAGCTTATAGGGACTGCTAATAAAGTTCTATATAGGGTACTAGGTAGGATCTAGGTTATAACCTTTCTAATTAACGCGGTATTTTAGCATTCTCCTTACTAGTTTATAGGCTAGTATTTCTCTAATTTTCTATTTACTATCGCCATTAACTTAAATTAATATGGGGGGTTATTCTTTTATCTGGGTAATAGGTTGTTTATAGCTTTCTATAGCTTATTTAGTAAGAAAATAGGGTAAACCTTTATTAAATCTAGGAGCTTTGCCTTATATAAGTTGCCCCTCTTCTTAAGGACTTTATATAGTCCTGCTATTTAATAGTCCAACTTATAGCTAGGCCGTCTCGTCTTTTAGTTCTTTATTATAACCTAGACTATATCGCCTATGGTAAAGTTAGGCTTACGTCTATACTTATTTACTTACTATTTTATTAATTTTTAGGCCTTTTCTAGGTTTATATAGGCTACTATTTAGGCTTCTTCTAAGCGCTTAGCGTACTACTAGGCTTCTTTATAAGATAGTTTTTCGCGTATAGTTTAGGGTCCCTTTAGTCTATTCTAGTTAAAGTTTATATAGGGTAAGTAACATATTTCTAGTTAGATAGGGGCAAATCCCGTAAAGTTATATGGTAAGGTTGCTTAGGTATAGTCTATTAAGGGTAGCAGTTTAGCCTAGTTATCCTAGAAGTAGTTAATAAAAGGCTAAAGTCTTTAATCTAAGTATTAATTTACAATCTCTGTCTAACAGTTTATTTTGGGTAGTATACTATAGAAAGCTTTAGCCTAATACCTAAGATTTAGGTAAACTTGCTCTAAAAGGCCGATATAAACTACGGCCTATAATTAGATATAATAGTATCTAGCAGTCTATATATTTAGTAGACGTAGTAGATATATAGTTAGGCCGCCTCTTTAGCATTAATATTCTTATAATAGGGAATTAAAAATAGGCGCTTACTAAAGCAGTTAACTAGAATTATAACTATATTATATCCATTACGGTCTAGAGGTAGTTTATAAAAATCTATAACGATATACTATTAGGGGCGTTCTAGTATTAAGAGGAGTTTTAATAGTCCTAGATTCCTATCTTATAGAGTTATAAACCTATAGCAGTCGTTACAGTTCCGTATATAATAGTTAATATTTATAACTATTCCAGGCTAGTAATATTATTTACTAATAATTTTACGAGTCTTATTTTTTTTAGGGTGGGCTATAAAGACCTTAGTATATACTTTAGCGATAAGCTAAGTCTATAAGTTCTATTCCTCTGCTACTACTAGCTATTTATAGTCCTTAAGTAGTCCCTTTTTAAGGGACTATAGGCTAATAACGTTCTTTATCTTTTTATAGTATTTCTATAGAGAAGGGGCCGTACAGTTTACCTACAACAGTTTATTAATAAGGTTAAGTTCTATAGAGTTAATAGGATATATCTCGCTCTCTATAAAGTCTATATTTAGTCCTATCTATATTTAAGGGTTAAGATATTTTAGTTATAGAAGCGTTTAGGTCTATAATAAGATCTTTACGGCTACTTAGTTACCTAGGTTCTATCTACGCCTAATAAGGGCGTCCGCACGGTTTGTGGCGCCTAGCCTATATATAATTAAGAAGTTAAACTAAGATAAAATATCTGCCTATCGCGCCTACTAGACTATAAGGGCCTTTATTATTATAAAATATTCTAAGGCCTAGTAATCTAAAACTACCTAAATGAGTTTAGAGGTTCCTTTTAGCTGCGCTCGCTAGTGCTAAAATCTAGAGATAATAGCTAACATTTTCTTGTTATAAATTGGGTGGTTTAGCTTAGCATCTATTATAGTTTTTAAATAGTAAGTAATAGGGTGCTATTCTTTATCCGTTTACTTTTAGGAGTAAATACTAGCTATTATACTATTTAAGGGATTAGTTTTTAGTATTAAGGGCCGTTCTAGGTTAAAGTAGGTAAGTAGTAAAGCTAAGACTAGCCATTTCTTAAGCTCGTTAAAGGCCTACCTATATGCGGCGTTAAAGTAAAAGGGCGAGTCTTTTTAGGTAAGGCGGTTAAGGGGTTTAGTAACCTTACTATAGTCCTTAATAAAGCGTTAGTAAAAGTTATAAAAACCTAGAAATAATTATACCCCCTTTACAGCCTATAGAGGTGCCTATTAGGTAATTATAGCCGTTTTCTCTAGGCTAGTTTTAATTTTATCTATACTAATAATAAACCCTAAGTACTTTATACGTTTAATACTAAACTCTAACTTCTTAATATTGGCCTAGAGGCTAGCCTTATAAAGCCGTTAAAGGACTTTACAGATTTACTCCTTATATTTTAGCTTATTTTTAGAGTAGATTATAATATTATTTAGGTAGGCCGTATAGAAGTTATTAAGGTAGTTAAAGAGTACATTATTTATATACCGCTAGTATATAATTAGTCCGTTAGTTAGCCTAAAAGGTAAAACCTTATATTTATACGTTTCGTAATAGGTTTAAAATATAGTAAGATTTTTAGAGCTAGTGTCACAGTGCTATAATAAAGTAGATTAAATAACTACGTTATAGTATAAAGAGGGGGAAAAGGTAGAAAGGGGGTATTATATATAAATAGTAGGGCCGGCCCCCAAATCACTAGTAGTAGGCTAGCTAATAGTAGAAAATAGTATAAGATAGTATAAAACAGTATGCGTTAGGTTAGTGCCATAACAGTACTTCTCTTCCCTAGATAGTGTAGTCCCTAAACTAAATAAATAACTTAAAAATAGGCAGTATATAGGGTTACCTATTTTTTACCGTAAAGATATTAGTTCTGCTTACTACCCTTAACTAAGCTAATAGCGATTTTCTATACCAGGCATAAAAAATCCTAATTAGTTAGTTTAGTGAGTAAGGTTAGCAGAACTCTATACCACTACCCAAATTAATCCACATAGCGTTTCTTAGCAAGAATTTAGCCAATTAGATAACTTTAACCACTAGTTAAAGTTCTATAACATCTTAATCACCATAAATTTTAATACGGTGGTCGGCCGCAACCTTAGCATAATTTTTTCTTATCTTATACCCAGTCTAGGGGTCCTAGCTTCTTAGGGTATTACTTATAAAAGCGCTATACAGCTTATTTATAACCCTTTATGTCTTCCTTTAGGTGCTAGGTTATATCCTTATAATATTTCCATTTAATCTTATAAGTTAGGCCCTAGGGGTCTTCGTTATATATATTAAAGATTTTCTTAAACTCCTATTTATCTTCTATATTACTATTATTATCTCTCTCTACTACTCGTCCTTATACATTACGGCGCTTTATAGTATTAATATTTGCTTAGCTAAAGATCTCTTTAGCAGCCTAAAGGCGGACCTTAGATATATAAAAGGATTTATTTACTTAAATATGGTTTAGGAGGTCTACTATAACTACCCCTTAGTATACTGTAAGTACGGGATATAAGCCGTCCCATTTATTGTCCTATTTCTTCTTAAATTTGTTTATCTTTATATTTTCTAAGCTAACTATAACTATATCGCCTTTATAGAATAATACGCTCTTATCCCTATAGGTATTAGTATTATCTTTATAGCGTTGCTATAAAATCTAGGCTAGGGCCTTAAGCTATATTAATATCCGCTTAAAGTGGTTGGCTATAGAGTCTACGTAAAAGAACTCCTTCTTTATTTATGCTAATAGTGTTAGTAGGCGGAAGCTAGCAGGCTTAATTTTAAGGTAAAGGTTAAAGCCATAGTTTACAAAAAACGGGGAGATACCTATACTCTTATTAACTTAGTTATTTATAGAAAACTTAGTAAGCGGCAGGTAGTTAACCTAGTTATCCTATATAAAGCTAATAAAACCATAAAGGTATTTATTTACAGTAGTGTTAATAATTTTAGTTTAGTCGTCCGTTTCTAGGTATTAGGCTAAGCTTAGTTATAAGGTTATCTTAAGGCGTTTACTTAGTCGTTACTAGAAGTCGCTAATAAATTATATACCGCGATTAGAGATAATTGTGCTTAGTGCACTATAGAGCTTATATATATTATTAACAAAGCCCTTAATTAGCTCCTTTATTAAGAGTCCTATTACTAAAATAAGGTATTATATTTTAGTTAGGCGGTCTATATAATAAGGATATATTTATATACCTTACTATAGCATTAATATGCTAGCAGCGTTATAATATAGTTAATTAAGATATTAGTCTATAGGCGGGTGGGTAATTTTAGTAGCTTTAAAAAAACCCGGCGGGGTAGAACGGAAGGTCTTAATGCAAAAGTATAGGGTATAGTCTTTAATAAAGGTAGCTGTAAACTAGGAGATTTCTAGCTACTATATTTAGTTTAAGAGGTTAAGAGTTTTAACCTAGCTAGGGTAACTAGTGGGGCCGCCATTATAAGAGTAATAGGTAACTTCTAGGTAGAGGTCTAGGGCGTTAGGGACGAAAAGATATTAGTAGAAGTAGATCTACTTATTAATAATACTATATTCTAACTTATCGCAATAAAGTAATTTTCTAATCTTCTTTAGCTAATAGCGAGCTTTCTAATTATATAGGGCCGCTACTATATCTCTTATAAGTTTATTCTCCTAGTATCCTAGCTAAATTAACTTATCTAGTAACTTTTTAGCTATTTTAGGGTCTAAAGCAGCTATAAACTCCGTGTTGTTATAATTACGGGACTTATATAGTAATTCTTCTAAGATTATAGGGTTAACTTTTTAGGGTAATATAACGACTTAGGCTCGGTAGCGAAGGCGTTTATTATTAGCGTTCTTAGGCCTTATTTCTAGTAGCCGGCTTAAGGCGTTAGAGAGCGTAGCTTTACTACTAGGTCTATATATAATTATAAAGTTAAACTATAAAAGGAACTTTACCTACTAGACTTAGTACTAATTTAGCTACTTAGTAGTTATAAACGTCTATAGGTTCTTATAGTTGGTAATAATTTTAAACAGCTTCTTAGTCCCTTATAGCTTAGAACGCTATTCCTTTAAAGCCTTAATAATAGCTAAGAGTTCTTTATTGTAGATCTTATAGTTACACTCTAGCGTAAAGTACTTTATGGAAAAGAATGCGACCAGTCTTAATTTTCCGTTATTATTATATTAGGAAAGGACTCCACCGGAAGCCTAATTTAATACATCTATCTCTACTACTGTTTTCTTTATATAGTTATAGTATGCTAATACTAGTGCTAAAGTAAAGGCTCCATTAAGGGACTTAAACGATTTAGCTTATTCTAGTCCCTATAGCCATCCAATATCCTTCTTTAGGAGTTTTATTATAGGTATAGCAATAGTGAAGTAGCCTTAGATAAATTGTTAGTAGAAGTTTGCAAAGCTAGGAAATTATTATAGGTCTTTAATTAATGTTGGATCCTTCTATTTCTATAAGGCCTGTACCTTTTTAGGGTCTATAGTTATGCTATTAATTAAAATCATTAAGCTAAGGTATTTTGTTTTAATAGAGTAGAACTTAAACTTATTAATATTAATCTAAAGTCTAGCATTAATAAGTCTTTAGGTAACTTTATTTATATACTTAATATGCTTAGCGTATATTTTAGAAAAGACAAGGACGTTATTAAGGTAAGCAGTATAGTAGTTATTAAGGGCGTTATATAGAATATAATTAATATAGTTTTTAAAACGTAGCGAGTGCGTTATAAAGGCTAAATAGTATAACTAGCATCTTATAGAGTCCGAACTGGGTAATAAATGCTATAAGCTATTTATAGCCCTTCGCAATCTAGATCTAATTAAACGCAGCAATTATATTAAGTTTAGTAAAGTACTTAGCACTATAAAGTGCGTTAAGTATCTTATAGATTAGTAGCAATAGGTACCAATTCTTAATAGTAACTATATTTAGACCTCAGTAGTTATAGTAAATTTATATACTACCGCCAGGCTTAGTAGTAAGGAGGAGTAGTATAGTAGCTAGTAAGGTTAATTCGCGGATAAAACCCTTATCTAGTATCTTATTAATCCACCTCTTTATATACCTAAGTTTAGTAGGTAAGAGTAGTCTATTTTTATAGTACGGGGCCTAGTTTCCAGGGATAATCTTAATTTTATAGTCCTATAGTTAGTAAGGGGGCAGCTTATTTATATTCTTAGGGAGGAAGTGCTTAATATATTTATAAAACTCCTTTAATAGGCGTTATAAAATATCTTTACGGGTTAATCCTAGTTTGCCTTTTAGGAATTTTTTAATATTAGTATTAACTATCTTCCGATATAAAAGCTTGAGTTTAGTTTTTAGATTTATTTTAAGGAAGTTATAAAAATAGGGGGGGAGCACTTTACGGGCTGTCTTTATTATATAGTCGCCTTCTACTAGCCGGCAGAAAGACCTTTTTAATAGGTTTAGTACTTTTATTAGGCCTATAGGCAGCTCTCTAAGCAGCTATTAGTGCTTATCTTATTTAACTAGTTCTACTAGCTCCGCTATATAGATCCTTATTACCTTTATATCTTTTTATTTATAAAACTGGGTAAAATTAATAGTATAAGTGTATTTAATATTGTCCAGATTAGGGTGTATTTAGTTCTCTAGTGCTACGGCTAGGCTAATATAGCTTAGTCGGCCTAGGGGGGCGGAAATAAGGCGGCAGCCCTATATAATACGCGCGGGAGATAGGTATAAAGTTAGGCGTTATAGTGGCACAGTTTCTATTATCTGGGTTTTAGTAGTTCTATAGCCAGTCCTTACTATAATATAAGCTGTAGTATGCGTATATAGCATATAGCTTAGTTCTAGGTATTAAGCTAGGCGGCTAGGGTTTAAATAGTGCCTAGGTTGGGGTTAAATTCTTAGTAATAGCGGCATAAAGCGGACCTTCTTCCTTAGTCTTAGTAGGGCTGGCTAGCCTATCGTTTTAGTCTTAAGTGCTAGGGTAGTCCAGTCTTCTATTATCTCGTTTCTTTATAGCTATATAGGCTCCCCTTTATTAGGAATATTTTTTACTATTAGGGCTTTATATATAGTCCTAGGCACTAGGCTTAGTAGTACTAAGTATCTATATAGGGCGTCCCTACTACCGTCGGTTATCCCCCACAGGAGGCAGTGCCTAAAGTAGTAGTCTAAGTTAAAGCAGATCTTAAGTTTCCTAAAGCTAGGACGGGGCTTATACTTCTAAAGCTAGGGTATACCTAGAATAATTAAGGTAGTAGGCAAGAGTTTAGTAATAAAAAAGAGCATAGCTTTAGCATAGAGGCCAATTAATAATTAGGTAGTAAAGTAGTCCGTAATAAGCAAAGTTAGGATACTATTTATAAGGCGCAGTAGCCTAAGTACTAGCAGCTTCTTAGTTATAATATTATACTTTCTTATAATAGACTCTGTATTAGTAAATACTATTATAGTACTACCGGAGTCCACTAGGCTTACTATATTAATATAAACTTAGGGGTATAGGTTATATAATAAGGAGAGTTAGGTTTAAATAAGGATTAATTTCTTATTACTATTTACTAATTTAAGATTAAGTAGCAGCTTATTAATAGAAAGAACTAATTAATCTAGTAACAAGGACCTAATCTTTTTGTCTTCCTCCTTATATAGTTTAAACCCTTAAACGTAACTTAGTTTAAAGGTTTACCCTTTAATAACTAGGGTACGGGGCTGTCTTAGCGGGGCAGTTTAGTATCTATCTAGTTAGCGGTATCGGGTTTAGTCTTAGTTGGGGTATAGGAAGACAATACCTCGCCAATAATATAGCCGTATTCGTATTCGCTAGCGCGGAGTCACTAATACTAGGCGTTATTAACGGGTTAGGCTCCTATATAGGGCATAGTTTAAAGTAATTAAGCCGTAGGGTTAAAGGGGGGGGGTTATCCGCCGCGGCTATAATAGGCTCTGCGGTTGCCGCGTTTATAATAGACTTTATAGTTACTATATCCGCGGTTATTAGTTCGCGTTATTTAATAGGGTAGCATTAAGACTAGGTTTACTATCTTAGTAGGGTTATAAGCATCCTTTTAGTGGCCGGGTAGGCTATAGGCAAGGTATAGTCTATTATTAATATAGCGCTTACGCTCCGTATCTAAGATTTTATTAAGGTCTATAGGTTCTTTAGTTACTACTAGGGTTAAGGTTAATATAGGGGTAGGGGCTTAGGCAGGTAGGCAGTAGTTAGCGTTCTTCTTAAGATTAGCTTAGTATGTATAGTTCGCGAGGTTCTTAGTAAATATATCTATCTACTTACTCTAACCTATATAGTCGCTATTATTAATTTTATAGGTAAGTCCAAGTACTAGCTCTTCTATCTTTAGAGAGATAAACTTTTAAAATAGGTCCATCTTCTATTTATCTATCTTCTTAGCGCGGACTATTAGCTTATTAAACTCTCCCTTTTAAGACTAGTAATTACGCTCGCCCTAGGGGAAATAGTTAAGCTTATTCTTTACGACCTAGGTTATATTAAGGACCTTATAGTAGGCAGTAAGGTCTTTAAGCATATCTTCCTTAGTAGGCCATTTCTACGCAGATATATTATTTAGGTTCTTGTATATAAGCTCTAGGCCCTATTCTCTAGCATATCCGAGATATAAAGGGTCTAAAACTAAACTATATTAAAGTAATCCTAGTCCTAGTTAAAGACTCCTTTAATCTTAATATACCAGGTCTTAAAATTAGCTTATTATTTTAGCAGGGTACCTTTTCCGCTAAATATTAGCGGGTCTTTAGATCTCTATTTTTTCTACTAGGTTACTACCGTTATTATAGAGGTTAATTATTTTAGAACGGCGATAGTCTCTACTTAGAAGTTAATAGTTCCTATTTAAAAAGCAATAAGTGTAATAATCGCCTATTAAGCCAGACAAACGTAACTGGCTAAAAAGGTATAGTGTTAAACCGAATGGTTTAACGGCTCGGTAATTAATATATATACATTCCTAACAATATATCCCTTTTTAAAAGCGCATAACCGCGGGCGCTAACGTATATATATACTGCCCCTATTAGAACCCTTACCTAATAACATCTCCCTTAGGGGCGCGCGCGTGCCTTAGACGTCTTGGATATATTAGCGACCTCTAGCAGCTACGGTCGGAACTATATATAGGCTATAACCCTTAATTGGACCTTACGTTGCGATTGGCTAATACTAAATAAAATTATTTTCCGTGTATAACTGGGATTTAAACTTATGGACTAGATGCGTCTAAAACTTAGCTACGGAGAACTCCGTATTTAGTTTAATACTTTATAATAATTGCCTACTAAGCTAGACGAACGTAACTAGCTAAAAAGGTATAGTGTTAAACCAAATGGTTTAACGGCTCGGTAACTAATATATATACGTTCCTAATAATAAAAGTACTAAGGTTTTTATTAGCTTTCTTATTAGCAGTGTTTATATTATATATACACTATAGTCCTACTTTAATATTATTAAGAAACTCGTTAGTATAGTTAATAAGGGTAAGGTAAGCTTTACTAAGCTTAAAGGTCTTAGGGTATAGTAGGGAGCAGCGGATTATCTACGTAATATTAGGGTATATCTCTATAAAGAGGTCTATAAAAACGTCGCAGGGGCCCCAGGTTTCGGCCATTTCGGCATTATTAGTATTACCTATCTAGGCGCTAGGTAAAAACTAAGGATTATTTTAAAACTATACTAGGGATATATTAGTTTTAGTAGAGGCGTGTATAAGTCGCAATTACTCTAGGGCGCAAATTAAAGATACTATAAACTATTATAGTGCTGCAATAAAGTAGACTAAATAACTACGTTATAGTATAAAGAGGGGAAGAAGGTAGAAAGGGGGTATTGTATATAAATAGTAGGGCCGGCCGCTAAGTCACTAGTAGTAGGCTAGCCAATAGTAGGAAATAGTACGAGATAGTATGAAACAGTATGCGTTAGGTTAGTGCTGTAATAGCTAGGGTTTATTCTAATTTAGCAAAAGGCCTAGCGGATATTAAGCTTTATAAAGACCTTAGCTTTACTTATTTAGGCTAGTATCTTATTAAGTAGGGGTAGTAGATAATGGTCCTTACGGGTTATATTATTTGGTTTATAGTAATTAATATAGAAATAGAGTTCTCTATTTAGCTTTTTAGTAAAGAAAATAGGTAAGTTAAAAGGGGCTTAGCTAGGCTTAATAAAGCCCTTATTTAGGTTATTAATAAGGTACTACTTTATAGCCTATAATTTAGCAGTAAACTATTAGTAATGGGGCTAAATCTAAGGCCTCTAATTTATTAGTTTAGTATAGGGTCTAATATCCCTTAATGTTTTTTGTAGCTATATAAGGCCTAAGCTCCCTATAGGGAGCTTAGCTAGCTTATTACTAACTTCTTTAATTTCTAGTATAGGTAGTATAATATAGATAGTCTAAGGGCGGTATAGTATATAAATCCGTTATAGATTAAGCTATACGTCTTTCTTAAAAGCCTGGTCCCTTTATATAGCATTAGCCTAGTAAGTAGTATTTATCTATAGCTGTATAAGGTTTTCTATTATAATGCTAATTTCTTTTATAAAGGAAGGTGTTAGGGGTATAGTTTTAGGCTAGATAAGCTATCTATTCTATATATTAAGCTATAAGCCTAAATAGGCTAGCCATTTTCTTTTTAAGATTATATTATAGTTTTTAAGGTCTATAATAAGGAAGGGGATATTATATTACCTTTGTTTATTAATACGGAGGTAGATCCGTAAAATAGTTATAATAGGTAGTTCTATCCGTTTATTATACCATTAAATAGGAATTGGTTTAGGTAGTTCTTTAAAAAGTATATTTAAGAAGTTAGCTAGTTTTATAATGTTACGGACGCTTTAAGTACAATATTATAACTACTTGGAGAAGAGACAGAAGAAACTAGTTAGTTAATTTAAATACGGTCCAAAATGGAGCCGATAGAGCTATATAACGAGAAATAGTAACTAAAGTCACGTAGGGTAATCTATATAATCTATAGGATCTATATAATCCGTAACAGAGTAAATAGAGTATACGTATATTACGTATAAGAAGGATTTTATAGGAGTACGGTTGTGTATTTAAGGACCCTTAGTCCCTACCTAGATAGTTCCTTCTTTATAGTGATTCTCAGAATACAATTAGAGTTAATCTATTAGGCAACCACTCCACTAGTTATTATTACGTTATTAACTTTAATTTACATTACCTATACACCTAGCCTATTAATAAGCCTATTGTAGTTCTTACTATAAGGTTCCGTTATATAATTACTACCTAGTTATAGTATTAAATATAGAAAGTCAAACAATATGCCACCGAAAGCAGCTACTATAATACTATTAACGGCGGTAACTACTTTAAGGTTAAATAATAACACTAGTATAGTAAACACTAACTTATAGCAACCTATAACGGTCGGATAGCTATAAGAGATAGTTAACTAGCTAATAGAAAATAATATAATGTTAGAAAATAGGATTAATAGAATAGGAGCAGCAAAGATTAAGTTACCGTTAATTAAAAGGTATTTAGGAGAAAGATTAAAGCTTAAAGAATTCCTTACGTAAATGCACTTTAAAGTTACGCAAGAAGGGGTAAAGCTACTAATACTTATAGATTAAATAGCATATACGGGACTATTCCTATTAAGAAGGGCACTTAAGTAGTTTAAGCCTTACCTTATAGAGATATAGGTAAACAGAATAACAACCACTAATTAAGATGTACGGTTTATATTCTTAAGCTAGGAAGGATTTACAGAACGACTTATATAAATATTTAGAGACCTAGAATTAACAACTATAGCGGAAAGAAAACTCTAAGATATTATATAATAAACCTTAGTAATTAAGTATATAACGTAGTTCTAAACGTTAGTAATATAAGTAGAGTGGAATAATAAGGCGCTTATAGTATAGTATAAGTAAGGACTTAAGGCTAAAGTCTAGGATATAATTATCCTAATAAAAGATACGGAAACCCTTAGGGAACTAATAGATTAAGCGATTAAGATTAATAATTGGATCTACTAAAGGGAACAGGGTAAGAGAGGCTAGGATAGAGTTTTATAGTTATATAAGGCGTAGAGTACGCAATAACTAAAGTTAAGTTAAAAACTATAGTATAGCGCAGAGCTAATAGACCTAAGTAGTACTAAAGAAGCTTATAAGAGATAGAGTAAAAGACTATAGAAACCTAGAAAATAGGGATTAAGTAATTAAAGGTTTAGGAAATAAAGGCCAAATTAGGGATCTTAGCAGTAGAAGACGTTTAGGCGGACTTTATAGCAGGAAAAATGGTTTAAAGAAGGGGCTTATATAAATTATAGGAAATAAGGTCATTACATTAGAGATTGTAAAAGTAGTTAAAACCACCACATAGTAAAGGGAATAAGACTAGTAGACAACATATACGTATAAAGGGACAATAATATGCTGCGAGGAATAAAATAATGTTTAATTAAAAGCTTTACGTTTTATTATAATAATATATACCGAATTTATAAGGACGCTAAGTACGGCGTAAGCTATTAGCTATAAGAGCTATATTTAGCGGAATATAAAGGAACTAATAAACTAGTTCGCAGATCAGATATTAAGGACGATAAATTTAATATAAGCGAAACATTTTATAACGATAAGGTAATAAGAGCCATTTACTAGGAACGAGCCGACCTCAGAGATATTATATAAGAGGTAGAGGATAATTCCACTATAAAATAGGGAATATTAGTAAGGATTAAAACCCCACTAAACACGATATCTATCGCTTCGTAAGACGTAAGAGAAGTAGGACAGTAAGCTACTTTGGCACTTAATAAAGGCAAAAGGCCAAAAGCTTAAGATTCTTAGGATAAGATGCGAGACAACTAAGATTCTTAAGACGAGATAAGGTAAGCTTAAGGACCTATAATAGATAATAACCAATAGAGCAAAGTAACGGCTTAGTTTAGTAATATATAAATAAGCTTAGGACGAAGTTTCCTAAAGGCATAAGACTCTTAAGACGAGATGAGTGAGATTTAAGACTCTTAAAACGAGATAAGAACACTAATAAGCTTAGGATTGAGAATTCTATAGGGCTAAGAATTCGGAATATAAATAAAGACACCTATAAATAAGAGGTAAGAGGCTTCTTTACAGATTAGAGAATCTGTAGTATAGATAGTAATTAGACTAAAAGATAGATATATAGACCTAGAAAACCTACTAGGAGAATATAGTATTTGGCTTAAAGATCGAAACGTTAATACTAAGATTAAGAAGTAAGAAAACTTTAAGGATCTAGCTATAAGACGCAAACTAAAAAAAACTATAGAGGAATTTAGATAAAGAATTATCGTATAGTAAGAACAGAAACTAGATAAGAGATCTAGTATATTAGGACGTATAAGGAATAAAGCACTAGTATAAAGAATTACTAATAGGCCTAAGGTAGGTATACTAAGAGTTAAGTAGCTTACTAAACTAGAAAATAAAGAAGATCTAGGGATCCTTACTAGATTTAAAGAACGATATATAAAAGGCTGTTATAACGTAGTAATAAGAAGATACTTCCTTACGGACAAGCCGTATACACTCTAATAGCTGTACTAAAAGTGGTATAGGCAGCGATATAATAATAAGTAGAAAGATTTCTATATATAGTTGGATAAATAAGTTATTTAGGACTACCTAATTATAGAGAAGGCTATAACCCATATTAAAGGAGCCTTAATTATAATGTTAAAGGATCTAGAGGAATGATTAGAGGACTAAAGAAGTAAGAGACGCATCTTAGTACCCGTAAATAAAGTTATAACGTTTAAATCAGCATAGTAAAGGTTTAAACTTAAGGATAAAGACAATCTAAGAGTTAACCTAAAGCACCTAGTACACTATACGCTATTATAGATTGCATACGTAGATAATATATATAAAATGTATAAGAATCTAAAGAAAAAGAATTGGAAATACCCTATAAGGATATATTAGGCGCCAGATAAGCGATAGTATAGAAATACTAAGTATATATATAAATAGCATCTAATAGAAGTTTAGGAGTTAGGAGACTTAATACTTTAGCTAGAAAGATTCCTTATAGAAAAATGCTTAAACGGATAATAGTAGTAGAAATGCTTAGAAAATACGTGTCTATAGTATATAGAAGATAAGAAGTAAGCTAGGCATTAGCTAAAGAGTAAGCTAAGTATATAAGGATTAAGTAGCTAATAGTTAGAAAAAGTGGAGGCCTATAGGACTAGAGGGAGCTAGTGGTAAAGCCTTAGACCCTTAAAGGAATTTAAGGATAACACCTAAATTTATAAGTTAAATAGCAAGATTAGTAGTTCGAAGCGCTAATAAATAGTAGAGTAACGCGAAACCATATTTTACTGGTAGTAGTTAAGAGAATAGGACTACCTTATAAATAGAAGGAACAACCTTACCTATTAGTTACGATTTTAGGAGATCTAATAGCCTATAGAGAAGGGATTATTAATCTTAAAACAGGACCTATTTAGATAACTATTAAAGGAAGACAAATTAAGATGTCTTTTAACATCCTACTATTAGGATAGGATAAGGCAGTATTAGGGATGCCTTAGTTACAAGAGTATAACCTAAAGATTAATTGGATTATAGGTTAGGTTAATATTAAAGATACTTAACGCTATAAGATATAATAGTAAAGTAAGCTGGTATAGTATTAAGTCGGAGCAATATATAAGGAGACTAAGCGAGGCTTAAGTTATATACTAAAAAGATACTATAAGTATGGTAAGAAACTATAGAGCCTAAAAAGTAAAAAGCTAGCAGATTATATAGTATGGAACTATAAAATAGAATTAGAACCAGGAACTAGTTTAAAATTCTTTCTAATTTATAAGCTTACTAAAGAAGAATTAAGAGCACTTAAAGAGTTTATCTAAGAGAATTTATAAAAGGGATATATTAGACTATTATAGTTATTAGCAGGTTATCTAGTACTATTCGTACTAAAGAAAAATAGAAAACTAAGGTTATGCATTAACTACAGATAGTTAAATAACATTACTTAAAAGGGTAGGTATTCTTTACCCTTAATTAGCGAAATTTAGGACAGAATAGGTAACGTATAAATCTTTATAAAGATAGATCTAAGATAGGTATATTATCAGATTAAAATTAAGGAAGGCAATAAATAAAAGGCAGCTTTTAGGTTAAAGGAAGGACTATATAAGCTATTAGTTATATAATTTGGACTTATAAACGTACTAGCAATATTTTAAAACCGTATTAATAACGTATTAGAAGAATATTTGGATAAATTTGTTATAGTATACCTTAACAATATTATAATTTACTTAATAACTAAGGAAGAATATAGGGAACACGTTAAATATGTTTTAAAGAGACTATAAGAGGAACAGATACTAGTAGTAATTAAAAAATACGAGTTCTTTATAAGGAAGACCGATTTTATTAGATTTATTATTAAACTAGGCCAACTTAGTATAAATCTAAAGAAAATTAAGGCTATAGTGAATTGGTAAGAACTAGAGAACGTTATATAGTTAAGATTGTTTTTAGGGTTTTATAATTACTACAAAAGGTTTATAGCGTAGTGGTTAAAGGATATTAAACTATTTACGTAATTAATAAAGAAAGAAGAACTATAGATATAGGGAGAGGAATAATAAGAACTCTTTAGGAAAGTTAAAGAGTTATTTACCTAGGAGCTAGTTCTTAAGATCTATTAACTAGGACTAGAAACGGTTATAGAGACGGATATATTAGACTTTTTACTAAAAGTATACTTTATATAGAAATATTAAAATAAATAGCACCCAGTAGCGTACTATAGTAAGAAAATAATACTACTAGAGTTAAACTATAACATATACAATAAGGAGTTACTAGGTATAGTTATAGTACTTAAAAAATAGAGAGCATTTTTATAAGGTATAGAGAAACTATTTATAGTTAAGATAGATTATAAGAACCTAATAGGATTCTTAATAATAAAGGAACTTAACTAAAAATAGGTTAGATGGGCAGAGATGCTTATAGAATACTATTTTAAAATTTAGTATATTAAGGGTATAGATAATATATAAGCAGACGCTCTAAGTTAAAAGGCTAAACTATAAAATAATAAAAAGCCGTTAGGGGCTTTACTGCGAAAAGATATAGACGGGTTAATTAGGTACAATTATCCAAAAATTATAGTAATATAAGAGAATAATAAATTAAAGAAAGTTTACAAGTTATTAAAAAGCTTTTAGGTATAAAGAATTCTAAAAGTATAGCTAAAAGACCTATAGATAGATATATACGAAAATTAAGAAGCAAAGTATATCCTAAGAAGTATAGCAGAGTATTTTATAAAAGATTTCTATAAGGGAATAACTTAAGGACATAATGGAGCTATAAGCTTAGTGTTAAGACTTTAGGAGGAGTATATTATTAATAGAATCTAGAATATTATAAGAAAAACTATAAAGGAGTAT
>Ga0307515_10011800_pt1 | contig 16530 bp, 2 predicted proteins | sample 17_EM_MG_FD_194513 | JGI IMG/M metagenome (GOLD analysis project Ga0307515, IMG submission 194513) | Populus trichocarpa ectomycorrhiza microbial communities from riparian zone in the Pacific Northwest, United States - 17_EM | ecosystem: Host-associated > Plants > Roots > Unclassified | place... | reverse complement strand
TTGTGTTAGCTGTAATAAATATATAAACGACTCTTACAGCTTATAATTAAAGTTCTCTCTATACCTAGAATAAGCAATAAACCAAAGAGAGTATTTTTAGGCTCTTGATGTAGAGTTTTATAGAATCGTACGAAAACAAGTATACGAATACTTAAGGCGACAGAATACTCAAAGGACTGGGCTAATTAAGGAATTCTAGGTATCCCTTTATAGTTTCTTTATCGTATAGTAGCTAGTAGAGGGTTTTAAGATAATAATAAATGTAACCGACTACCGGACCTTGCATATTACCCTGTTTTACCTGCGTCAGCACTACCCTCGTATGTCTCGGATACGTTTGATATGAGTCATGGGCTCCGGAGTTCAGGGGTCTACTTTCATGTATTTATACCACTTGATTTCCATAGATTTACAATCAAGTTGCTCGTTCAATTCCCACACACTGCAAAGCTTACAATAAACTAAATTTTCCTTTTATGGCTTAGGCTGTTAGACTCTGTTCTAATAATATCTTAATACTGTCAGCTGATAGACTGGCTGTTTAACAGGGCTGTCAAGCCTGTTACCCGCAAGTCTGTTACGCCAAGCTGAACCCCGACCTCCGATACCTCCCTGCTCAAGTAAGCTAAAATTTGCCTCTATTGTGCCGATAAGATTTGGCCATATGTAGGTTCCGCAAAGCCGATTACTCCACCACGCCACGGCGGACAACGCGGTGTATATGAGTGCAACATAGAGCGTGAAGGGAAACTGTACTCCTTAACATAGTTCGGAAATATCAACTATCCCTGTCTCGCCGATTTCCCCGACCTTCGAGCCGGCGAGGTGTCCCTTGTGGAAGTGTCGACCTGAATCAGGTTATCTTATCACCGACTCAGCAACCTCCCATTGACTCAGTCATTGACTCAATCATTGACTCGGTCATTGACTCGGTCACCTACCCCTTGTTTCCATTGCCACCCCCCTACCCCCTTCTCGTTCTCATTTCCTACACCTTTCCTATGTATATATAGAGGCTCTAGAACCACCATTCAATAGACAGAGTCATCATTCTTTTCTTACAATCGGTGCACGGACTTCCGATTGACAGGAAGAGAGTCTCGATACGGCTTCCCTACGGAGAAGTTCTGTGCTAGTAGATTTTGGTTCTCACTCTTGTATTCGACGAGTCGATTCAGAGCCTTATCCAATTGTCAAACTCGCACATCCTGATGCTCAATCCATGGCCCTCATACAATACGAATATAAAATGCTCAACCGGCTAGCACGGTTAGATTTACCAATTCCTGCCTTTTCTGACAAACCTATATTCGAAGGTGGCAAGTTGCGCGGGTATCGAATGGAAGAACTCTATAAATTGGCACATGACGAGGTGCCTCTCTGGTCGGAAGATGTCAAATAGACCGTAAAGAAGTTCCATGAAGCGGATTATTCACATGGAGACTTAAGTCAGAGTAATATCATGAAGGATAACCAAGGGTCTATCGTTCTCATAGATGTTAGCTGCATTGGTAAACCTTTCACCACACATGCAACCTTACCAAAAGGTGGCGCCGCACTTCAAAACTTACGCATACCCATCTTACCACCAAAAACAATCAATTTTCCAACTTTTAAGACTCAATTCCTACTGCATAGCGAGCTAGAGGTGGATTTGTTTGCCCTTTTACCCCCTTCTCCAAAGAGAAAATTCTTCTAAGGGGTCCTAGCTTATACTATCCTTTGCAAAAGATCGTGAACTCGCTTAGGGCCGAACGTCGCGCATCTCCCACCCATCAAAACGATACACCCCCTATAACTTTACTAACATAGCTCTAATTTATATAAATAGTAGCTAATTTTATAGCTTTATTCTAGAGCTATAAAATAAGACTTTATTTTCAAAATATAAAGCCATATTGGTGGAGCTGCAGGGGGTGTCTTAATAGAGCTGTGGAAACTTAAATTGAGGCTCTGCGCTGACTAATTTTATCTACCCCGCCCCAAAAACTAGTACCCTATAATACCCCCAACAGCCCTACTAATATAGCTCTAATTTATATAAATAGAGGCTAGTTTTATAGCTTTAGTAAAGGGCTATAAAATAAGGCCCTATTTATAAAATATAAAGTTATATTAGTAGAGTTATGAGGGGTGTATCATTTTAATGGGGTGGGAGATGCGCGACGTTCGGCCCTAAGCGAGTTCACGATCTTTTGCAAAGGACAGTAAGCGAGGTAGGGGTAGGAATACCAAAACCACAAAACATAGACTTTTCCTAGGTTTTTCTTCTATAGAAAGTAAAAGCCTAATAAAATAGGGGGCGTAGGTACTTTTATATATCTCCTTTAGTCAGATTTTCCTTAATAAGAGAAGGATTGCCTTTTAGGGCTTTTCTGCTAGTAAAAGCCTAACAAGTCTTTTTTCTAGCAGTTTTTTCTCCTTCTATTAAAGAAGAAAAGAAAATAACTACTATAGTCTTTTTTAGTTAGTTTTTCTACTACCTTTTGGCCTAACTTCCTAGAAACCCTCTAATAGAGTTAGTAAGAAGAAAAGGCATAAAAGGGCTGTTACGGACGCTTTAAGTACGATGTTATGACTACTAGGAGAGAAGTCGGAAGCATCTAGTTGGTTAATCGAGGCACGGTTTAGAATGGAGCCGATAGAACCATGTAATGAGGAATAGTAACTAAGGTTATATAACGTGCTACGTATTAAACAAGAGGAATGGGAGGAACTTACGTACCTTACGTATAAGACGTACTTTACGTATAAGGAGGATTTCTTAGGAGTACGGTTGTGTATTTAAAGGACCATAGTTTCTACCTAGATAGTTCTTCTCTCCTTATAGTGAATCTTAGAATATAATTAGAGTTAATCTATTAGGTAACCACTCCACCAGTTATATTTATGTTGTTAACTATTCTATACTTTTATATACCTAGCCCATTAATAAGCCCACCGTAGTATTTCCTATAAGGCTTTATTATATATTTACTACTAAGGTTACGGTAAAAGAAGTCGAACAATATGCTACTAAAAGTAGTAGTTACAACGGCGTCCATAGCGGCGACTACCTTAGGATTAGGTAATGACACTAGTATAGCAGATACTAACTCGCAACTAGTTACTGTTAGACAGCTATAGGAAATAGTTAATTAATTAATAGACAATAATAGGATACTTAAAGAAAGGATTAACGGGATTAGAGTGGCTAAGGTTAAGCTACCCTTAATTAAGCGATTTTTAGGAGAGAAGTTAAAACTTAAAGGATTCCTTATATAAATGCACTTTAAGATTATATAAGAAGGAGTTAAACTAGGAACGCCTATGGATTAAGTCGCTTACGCAGGATTATTCTTAACGGGAAGGGCACTTAAGTAGTTTAAATTTTACCTTACGGAGGTATAGGAATACGGCATAATAACTACTAACCAGAAGGTATAGTATATATTCTTAAGTTAAAACGGGTTCGCGGAACGCTTAATATAGATATTTAGAGACCTAAAGGTAACTACTATAATGAAACAAAAACTTTAAACCCTAGTATAAAGAACTTCAGTAATTAAATATATAACGTAGTTTTAAATATTAGTAATATAAGTCGAATGGAATAATAAGGCGCTTATGGTATAGTATAAATAGGGACTTAAAGTAAAAGTTTAGGACGTAATTATTCTAATGGAAGATGCGGATACTCTTAGGGATTTAATTAATTAAGTAATTAAGATTAATAATATAATTTATTAAAGAAAGTAGACCAAGAAGGGTTAGGATAGAGTTCTATAGTTGTATAAGGCGTAGGGTATACAGCGATAAAGTTAAAGTTAAAAACTATAGTATAGCGTAGAGCTAATAGACCTAAGTAGTATTAAAGAAAATAAGAAATAGAATAAATAACTATAGAAACCTAAAGGATAAGGATTAAGTAATTAAAGGTTTAAGGAGTAGAGGCCAAGCTAGGGACCTTAATAGTAGAAGACGTTTAGGCGGACTCTATAGCAAGAAAAATGGTTTAAAGAAGGAGCTTATATAAATTGCGAAAAATAGGGCTATTACGTTAAAGACTATAGAAGTGGTTAGAGTTACTATATAGTAAAAGGAACGAGGCTAGTAGACGATATATATATATAAAGGGATAATAATGTGCTATAAGGAACAAAAGAATGTTTAATTAGAAGTTTTGCGTTTTGTTATAATAACGTATACCAAATTTATAAAGACGCTAAATATAGCGCAAGATATTAGCCGTAAGAGCTAAAATTATTAGAAATTAAAGGAACCAATAAACTAGTTCGTAGATTAGATATTAAAGATAATAAGTTTAATATAGGCAAAATATTTAGTAATAATAAGGCAATAAAGGCAGCTTACTAGGAGTATACAGATCTTAGAGATATTATATAAGAGGTAAAGGATAATTCCACTATAGAATAGGGAACATTAGTAGGGATTAAGACCCTACTAGACATAATATCTATTGCTTTATAAGACGTAAGAGAAGTAGGATAATAAACCACTTCGGCACTTAATAAAGGTAAAAGGCTAAAGACTTAAGACTCTTAAGAAGAGATAAGAGACGATTAAGATTCTTAAGATAAGATAAGGTAAGCTTAAGGACCTATAATAGACGATAACTAATAGAGCAGAGCAATAACTTAGTTTAGTAATATATGAATAAGCTTAGGACGAAGTTTCCTAAAAATATAAGACTCTTAAGACGAGATAAGTAAGATTTAAAACTCTTAAGATAAGATAAGAACGCTATAAAAGCCTAGTTAGACTAAGGCTAGAGCTAAGCTTAAGACAGAAGCAAGCTTAGGATTAAGAATTCTATAGGACTAAGATTTCTAGACATAAATAAGAATTATTAAGGAAATTGTAAGTAAGGCTTAGCAACTAGATTAAAATATTAATACTAGGATTAAGAAGTAGGGGAACTTTAAGAATCTACTTATATGGCGAAAACTAAAAGAAACTATAGAAGAATTTAGATAAAGAATTATTGTATAGTAAGAATAGAAACTGTAACGGAACCTTATAGCAAGTACTACGATGGGCTTGTTATTAGGCTAGGTATGTAGGTATTACAAGTAAGTTAACAACGTAATAATAACTGGTGGAGTAGTTACCTAATAGATTAACTCTAATTATATTCTAAGAATCACTATAAGGAAAGAACTATCTAGAGTAAGGATTATAGTCCTTTAAATATATAACCGTACTCCTAGGAAACCCTCCTTATACATAAGGTACGCATTATACGTAAGGTACGTAAGTTCTCTCTATTCCTCTCGTCCTTTATGTAGTATATTATATAACTCGCTTACTATTTCTCGTTATATGGTTTTACTAGCTCCATACTAGACCGTGCTTATATTAACCAACTAGCTTCTTCTAACTCCCTTCCTAGTAGTTATAATATTATACTTAAAGCGTCTATAATACTATCTCCCTCCTTCTTATTTTCGTCCTTAAAGATTCTAAGTATCTCTAAGTTATTTACTAGAGGTATAATATCCATCTAATTAATCTGGTTAATATTATTACTTATTATACCTAAAGCATCTTCTTCTTTATACGCGCAACGTTATATACGCACTATTGCTGCTATATTATTACTAGGTGAAATAATGCCGTTTCTATATTCTCGTTATATAAAAGAGGGGTTAGTCTATATCACGTTAGCGAGTCCTTTGTCTTAGCAACCTTCCTCTTACTTAAAGTGCACTAAAGCGAATATTTATTTATCCTGTAACGTTCACTCTTCTACTAACGCTAAATATACGCGTCCTATGACTTTTAATAGTCTTCAAGTTCCTTAAGTAATTTGTTATAGGGTCTTGTGTTTAATCCGCTACTGCTTATCTAGATAGTAAGCTAACTTAAGCCCTTACTAAGTTGGAACGTTCTTAGGATGCGGAGCAGAAGGCTTTAAAGGCCCGTATTGCTACGTCTACTCATCTCCTTTGTCTTAAGAAAGTTTATAAAAAGGTTTATTTTAAGAAGTAAAAACTTATGGAATAAGGTTTACTAAAACTTAGCGATAAAAAAACAGATTCTCTTTAATTAGCGAAGGAAATAACTCTAAGTAGTTCAGCAGTTGCTTCTCTTAGGTCCCCCTTAGATAACTTATTCTTTAGTAATTTTCCCTTATTAATATTGCCTAACCTATTCTCTTCTAATACTTTTATATCTTTCCTATAGCGTTCTTCAGATTCTTTAATAGTTCCTAGGTAGTCTTATTATAGCCTATCTACTTAACCTCATATTATGTTTTATCGTTAACGTTCTTATAACTAATAATCTTTAAAACTTACTATTTGTCTTCTTCTCGTCCTCTATATGTGTCTGCTTCGTAAACTAATAGCTTAACTTTTTTATATGTTAGCTTTAGCATTGCGATATACTATATAGGGTAGATTTTTATCTTAGCTGGTAGGTTTAACTTAAATATAACCGGTAAAATTCTTTATGTAATTTTAAAAGGTCCTAGTCTAACGTAGTCTAACTTCTTACTTAGTTATTAACTCTTAAAAATTTTATATAGTAGCTATACTTTATCTCCCTCCTTAAGATCTAGTCCCTTAGATCTTTTAGCGTTATAGTATTTCTTCACTCTCTACTATACTACTTTGGCTATTTCCGTAAGGTTCTTATAAAGATTTATTAATATCTCTATCCTTTATTTAGCTATGCTACTTATCTTCTTTACTTAATATGGCGATAATAATATTTTTAGCTTATATCCATAATTCGCCTTAAATAGTGAAGTACCCATTCCTTCTTATAGTGTTATATTATATATAAACTATATAACTAGTAATAATAATACCTAATTATTCTATGCATAATTAATATAATACCTTAGATACTATTCTAGTGTTTAATTTAATCTTTCTGTTTAACCGTCTATCTGCGGATAATATATAGTAGAAGTTGCTACTTAAACTCCTTATTCCGCCAAGAATACCTCCTAAAATACTGCTACAAATCTTAGATCTTTGTCCGATATAATCTTGCTTAGTACTTTATATCTTATAAATACTTCTTTAACATAGATTCTAGTAACATCTTTTACTAATATTTCTTCTATACACGCTATAAAGTATCCCTACTTCGTAAACTTATCTACTATTACTAAGATTGCGTTATAATCTTGTCCGGTAATAAGATCTCTTAATTTTAGTAACTTTACAATAAAGTCCTATAATATAACCTCCTATAGTCTCTCTAGTATTTTAATAGGTTATAGCCCTCTATATAGCTTATACCTTGTTAGTTTATTTCTTTAGTAATCTAGATATTCTTTTATAACCTTTTATGCTAAGTTCTAGATTCTATTAATAATATACTCCTCTTAGAGTCTTAACACTAAGCCCATGGCCCTATTATATCCTTAAGTTAACCCCTTATAGAAATCTTCTATAAAGTGCTCTGCTATGCTTCTTAGGATATACTTCGCTTTTTAGTTTTCATATATATCTATCTATAGATCTTCTAGCTATGCTTTTAGAATTCTTTATACCTAAAAGCTTTCTAGTAACTTATAAACTCTCTCTAATTCTTCTTAAGTTGCTATAATTTTTGGATAATTGTACCTAATTAACCTATCTATATCTTTTTGCAGTAAAGCCCCTAATGGCTTCTTGTTATTTTATAGTTTAGCTTTTTAACTTAGTACGTCGGCCCGTGTATTGTCTGTACCCTTAGTATACTAAATCTTAAAATAGTATTCTATAAGCATCTCTGCCCATCTAACCTGTTTTTAGTTAAGTTCCTTTATTATTAGGAATCCTATTAGGTTCTTATAATCTATCTTAACTATAAATAGTTTTTCCATGTCTTATAAAAATGCTCTCTATTTCTTTAGTGCTATAACTATACCTAATAACTCCTTATTATAGATGTTATAGTTTAACTCTAGTAGTGTTATCTTCCTACTATAGTATACTACTAGGTACTATCTATCTGGATACTTTTATATAAAATATGCCCCTAATATAAAGTCTAATATATCTATTTCTATAACCGTCTCTAGACCTAGTTAATAGATCTTAAGAACTAGCTCCTAGGTAAATAACCTTTTAACTTCTTTAAATAGTTCTTATTACTCCTTTCCCTATACCTATAGTTCTTCTTTCTTTATTAACCATATAAATGGTTTAATATCTTTTAACTATTGCGCTATAAACCTTCTACAGTAATTATAAAACCCTAAAAACGATCTTAACTATATAACGTTCTCTAGTTCCTACCAATTCACTATAGCCTTAATCTTCTTTAGATCTATACTAAGTTGGCCTAGTTTAATAATAAATCTAACGAAATTAGTCTTTCTAGTAAAGAACTTATATTTCTTAATTACTACTAGCATCTATTCCTCTTATAGTCTCTTTAAGACCTATTTAATATATTCTCCATATTCTTCCTTAATTATTAAGTAGATAATAATATTGTTAAGATATACTATAACAAATTCATCCAAGTATTCTCCTAATATATTATTAATTTACTTCTAAAACATTGCTAGTACGTTTATAAGCCTAAATTGCATAACTAATAGTTTATATAGTCCTTCCTTTAACCTAAAGGCTGCCTTTTATTCGTCGCCTTCCTTAATTCTAATCTAATAGTACGCCTATCTTAGATCTATCTTCGTAAAGATTTACGCATTGCCTATCCTATCTTGGATTTCGCTAATTAAGGGTAAAAGATATCTATCCTTCCTGGTAATGCTATTTAACTATCTATAGTTAATACATAGCCTTAGCTTGCTATTTTTCTTTAGTACGAATAGTACTGGATAACCTACTAATAATTGCAATAGTCTAATATATCCCTTTTATAAGTTTTCCTAAATAAACTCTTTTAGTACTCTACCTTCTTCTTTAGTAAGCTTATAGATTAGAAAAAACCTTAAACTTATTCCTAGTTCTAATTCTATCTTATAGTCCCATGCTATATACTCTAATAGCTTTTTACTTTTTAGTAACTATAGTTTCTTGCCGTACTTATGGTATCTCTTTAGTATATAGCTTAACTCTTTTTCTATTTCTTCGTAGGTCGCTCCTACTTAGTACTATACTATCTTAGCTTATTATTATATCTTGCGGCATTATATATCCCTAATATTGACCTAACCTATAACCTAATTAATCTTTAAATTATATTCCTATAACTAAGGTATTCCTAACACTACCTTATTATTCCCTAATAGTAATATATCAAAAGACATCTTAATTTATCTCCCTTTAATAGTTATCTAAATAGGTCCTATTTTAAGATTAATAATGCCTCCTCTATAGGCTATCGGATCTCCTAAAATTATTACTAATAGGTAAGAATATTCCTTTTTCCTATATAGTAACCCTATTCTTTTAACTGCTACTAGCAAGATATAGTTCCTTATTACTCTACTATCTATTAATACCTTAAACTGTTAATCTTACCACTTAACTTGTAAATTTAGGTATCGTCCTTAAATTCCTTTAAGGGTCTAAGGCTCTACTACTAGTTCCCTCTAGTCTTATAGGCCTCTACTTTTCCTAACTATTAGCTACTAGATCCTATTTATACTTAGTCCAACTTAAGCCAATACTTAGTTCGCTTTTTATCTTTAATATACCATAGATAGGTATTCTCTAGATATTTCTACTACTATTATCTATTTAGGTATTCTTCTATAAGGAATCTTCCTAGTTAAAGTATTAAGTCCCCTAGTTCTTAAACTTTTGTAGAATGCTAACCGTGTATATACTTAGCATTTCTAAACCGTTTCTTATCTAGTGCCTAATATATTCTTATAGGGTATTTCCGGTTCTTTTCTTTTAGGTTTTTATGCATATCGCATATATTATCCACGTATGCAATCTATGCTAATATATAGTACGCTAGGTGTCTTAGGTTAACTCTTAACTTATCTTTATCTTTAAGTTTAAACCTCTATCACATTAATCTAAATGTTACTGTCTTATTTACTAGTACCAATATTTATATTATCTCTTTTTAATCTATAGCTTGTTCCTCTAGATCCTTTAACGTTATAATTAAGGCTCCTTTAATATAGCTTATCTGTCTCTCAGACATTACTTAATCTAGTATAACCTTTTTGTCTAACTATATATAAAAGTCTTTCTACTTATTATTATATCGTTGCCTAAACTATTTGCGGTATAGCTTACTAAGTATGTACGATCTATTTGTAAGGAAGTATCTTTTTATTACTGCTTTATAATAGCCTTTTATATATCGTTTTTAGAATTTAATAGGAATCCCTAGATTCTCCTCCTCTTCTAATTCCGTAAGCCACTTAGCTCTAAGTGTACCTGTCTTTAGCCTATTAGTAACCTTCTATATAGGTATCTTTTTTCTAAAGCGATCTGGCATTCTTAGCTCCGTAGATTGCTTTTGCCATACGAAGATTTGTTATCTAAATTCTTTTATACTTTTTTATAGTTGTTGTCCTTCTAATAGATCCTTAACGTCCTTATACTTTTTAACCAACGTATTAACTTTTCAATCTTTAGTCTGAACACCATATTTAACTAGTAAGTCCTCTAGGTCTATATATCTATCTCTTAGTCTAACTACTACCTATATTACAGATTCTCTGATTTATAAAGAAGCCTCTTGCTTCGTGCCTATAGGTGTCCTTATTTATACTCCGAATTCTTAGTCCCTTAGATTCTTTAATCCTAAGCTTACTTCTAACTTAAGCTTAGCCCCCGCCTTAGTCCAACTAGGTGTCTATAGTGTTCTTATCTCGTCCTAAAAGTCTTAAATCTTATCTATCTCGTCTTAAGAGTTTAATGCCTATGGGAAACTCTGTCCCGAGCTTATTTATATATCTTTAAACTAAGCTGCTGCCCTACTCCATCGGTTTCTGTCTGTTGTAGGTCCTTAGGTTATCCTTATCCTTTCTTTAGAATCTTAGATCTCTCTTATCTCGTCTTAAGAATCTTAAGCCTTTAGCCTTTTGCCTTTATTAAGTAGTAAGCTAGCACTAGCAGTTGTCTGCTTACTTAATCTCTTTTAAATACTATTCCTGCCGTCTTATAAAGCGATAGATGCCGTATCCAACAGTGTTATAATACCTATTACTAAACCTTACTCTATAGCGGTCTCAGTCTCTACTTCTATTGCGTTATTAAGGTTTAGATACCCCTAGTTAGTTCCTTTACTATCCTTATCGCTATTAATTAATAAATACTCCAATTCCATTGTTATTGTTACTAATTATTATTCACACGTTACTATAATATCCTAATCTAGCTTATAGAGTTAATCTTGTTCTTTATCTAACTCTTTAGTTCCTCTATACTTTATAGATTTTGGCTCCTATAGCTAATAGCTTACGCCATACTTAGCGTCTTTATAAATTCGGCATGCGTTATTATAACAAAACGCAAAACTTCTAATTAAACATTTTTTCGTTCCTTATAGTACACTATCGTCCCTCTATACGTGTGTGTCTTCTGCTAGTTAGGTTCCCTTTATTATATAGTAACTCTAACTATCTTTATAATCCCTTACAAAATAACCCTATTTCCCGCAATTTATATAAGCTCCGTCTCTAAACCATTAACTTTACTATAGAGTCCGCCTAAACGTCTTCTACTAATAAGATCCCTGGTTTAGCCTTTACTCCTTAGTCCTGTAATCACTAGATCCTTAACCTCTAAATTTCTATAGTTTCTTACTCCATCTCTTATAGGCTTCTTTAGTACCGCTTAGGTCTATTAGCTCTGCGCCATACCATAGTTTCTAACTTAGCTTTAGTTATTATATACTCTACGCCTTATATAACTATAGAACTCTATCCTAACCTCTCTTAGTCTGTTCCCTTTAGAAGATCCTATTATCAATCTTTATCGCTTAATCTATTAATTCCCTTAGGGTGTCCGCATCTTCTATCAGAATAATTACATTCTGGACTTTAGCCTTAAGTCCCTATTTATACTGTGCTATAAGCGCCCTATTATTCTACTTAACTTATATTACTAACATTTAGAACTATATTATATACTTAATTACTAAGGTTTATTACGTAATATCTTAAAGTTTTCTTTCCGCTATAGTTACTGCCTCTAGGTCTCCAAACATTTATATAAGTCGCTCCACAAATCCGTTCTAGCTTAAAAACATAAACCGTACTTCTTGGTTTATAGTTGTTATTCCGTTTGCTTATATCTCTATAAGGTAAGGCTTAAACTATTTAAGTGCTTTTCCTGTTAAGAATAGCCCTATATACGCTATTTAATCCATAGGCGTTGCCAGCTTTACTCCCTCTTGCGTAACCTTAAAGTATATTTACGTAAGGAATCCTTTAAGCTTTAATCTCTCTCCTAAAAATCTTTTAATTAATAATAACTTAACCTTTACTACGCCTATCCCGTTAATCCTTTATTTAAGTGCCGTATTGTTCTCTATTAATTAGTTAACTATCTCTTATAGTTGCCCTACCATCACAGGTTATTGCAAGTTAGTATCTGCTATACTAGTATCGCCTCCAGACCTTAAAGTAGTTGCCGCCGTCAATAGCGTTGTAGTAGCTGCTTTTAGTGGCATATTATTCAACTTATTAAAACCGTAACTAGGTAGTAATTATATAACGGAACCTTATCGCAAGTACTACAATAGGCTTATTATTAGGCTAGGTGTGTAGGTATTGCAAATAAGTCAACAACGTAATAACAACTAGTAGAGTGGTTACCCAACAGATTAACTCTAATTATATTCTAAGAATCACTACAAGGAAAGAACTATCTAGAGTAGGGACTATGGTCCTTTAAATACATAACCGTACTCCTAGGAAACCCTCCTTATACGTAAGGTACGCATTATACATAAGGTACGTAAGTTCTCTCCATTCCTCTCGTCCCTTACGTAGCATATCATATAACTTGCTTACCATTTCTCGTTATATGGTTCCACTGGCTCCATACTAGACCGTACTTACATTAACCAACTAGCTTCTTCCAACTCCCTTCCTAGTAGTTGTAATATTGTACTTAAAGCGTCCGTAATAGAAACTAGATAAGAGATCTAGCACACTAGGTTATATAAGGGATAGAGCACCTATATAAAGAATTACTAATAGGCCTAAGGCAGGTGTACTAAGAGCTAAGTAGCTTACTAAACTGGAAAACGAAGAGGATCTAGAAATCTCTACTAGGTTTAAAGAATAATATATAAAAGGCTGTTATAATATAGCAATAAGAAAATACTTCCTTACGGATAAGCTATATATACTCTAGTAGCTATACCAAAAGTAGTATAGATAAAGGCATAATAATAAGTGGGAATATTTCTATATGTAATTAGATAAACGAGTTATTTAGGACCACCTAATTATAGAGAAGGCTATAACTTATATTAAAGGAGCCTTAATTATAACATTAAAGGATCTAGAGGAATAATTAGAGGTCTAGAAAAGCGAGAGATGCATCTTAGTACCTATAAATAAAGTCGCAACGTTTAATTAATATAATAACGGTTTAAACTTAAAGATAAAGACGAGTTAAGAGTTAACCCAAAGCACCTAGTGTACTACACGTTATTATGGATTATATATATAGATAATATATATAAAATATATAAGAACCCAAAAGAAAAGAACCGGAAATACCCTATAAGGATATATTAGGCACCAGATAAGCGATAGTATAGAAACGCTAAATATATATATAGCTGGTATCTAACGGAAATCTAAGAGTTAGGAGACTTAATACTTTAACTAGAAAGATTCCTTATAGAAGAATATTTAGACGGATAATAGTAGTAGGAATGCCCTAAGAATAAGCCGAGTGTATAAGGATTAAGCAGCCAATAGTTAGGAAAAGTAGAGGCCTATAGAACTAGAGGGAGCTAATAGTAGAGCCTTAGACCCTTAAAGAAATTTAAGGATAATACCTAAATTTACGAATTAATTGGTAAAATTAGCAGTTTAAAGCACTAATAGATAGTGGAGTAATGTGAAACTATATCTCTTTAGTAGTAGTTAAAAGAATGGGATTGCCTTATAGATAGAAGGAGTAACCTTACCTATTAGTTACAATTTTAGGAGATTTAATAGCCTATAGAGGAGGGATTATTAATCTTAAAATAGGACCTATTTAGATAACTATTAAAGGAAGACAAATTAAGATATCTTTTAATATCCTACTATTAGGACGGGACGAGGCAGTATTAGGAATACCTTAGTTATAGAAATACAATCTAAGGATCAATTAGATTATGGGTTAGGTTAATATTAGAGATACTTAACGCCATAAAATACAACAATAAACTAAGCTGGTATAGTACTAAGTTGGAGCAATATATAAAGAGACTAAACAAGGCTTAAGTTATATACTAAAGAAATACTATAAGTATAGCAAGAAACTATAAAGCCTAGAAAGTAAAAAGCTAGTAGATTATATAGCAGAGGACTATAAGATAGAGTTAGAACCAGGAATAAGCCTAAGGTTCTTTCTAACCTATAAGCTTACTTAAGAAGAGTTAAAAGCACTTAAAGAGTTTATCTAGAAGAACTTATAAAAGGGATATATTAGACCATTATAGTTATTAATAGGTTACCTAATATTATTCGTACTAAAAAAGAATGGAAAACTTAGGCTATATATTAACTATAAATAGTTAAATAGCATCACTCGGAAGGATAGGTATCTTTTACTCTTAATTAGTAAAATCTAGGATTAGATAGGTAATGCGTAAATCTTTATAAAAATATATCTAAGATAAGCGTACTATTAGATTAGAATTAAGGAAGGCAATAAATAGAAGGCAGCCTTTAGGTTAAGAGAAGGACTATATAAACCATCAGTTATATAATTCGGATTAATAAATATACTAGCAACGTTTTAAAAACGAATTAATAGTATATTAGGAGAACATCTTAATATTATTATTATCTACTCTATAATTAAGGAAGAATATAAGGAATACGTTAAATAGGTTTTAAAGAGACTATAAGAAGAACAGATACTAGTAGCAATTAAAAAATGCAAGTTCTTTATAAGGAAGACCAATTTTATTAGATTTATTATTAAACTAGGATATATTAGTATAGACCTAAAGAAAATTAAAGCTATAGTGAGTTAGTAAGAGCTAGAGAATATAACATAGTTAAGGTTATTTTTAGGGTTTTACAACTACTATAAAAGGTTTATAGTACAGTAGTTAAAGAATATTAAACTATTTACTAAGCTTATAAAGAAAGAGGAACTATAGGTATAGGGAGAAAAATAGAGGATGCTATTTAAAGAACTTAAGGAATTGTTTACCTAGGAGCTAATTCTTAAAATTTACTAACTAGGACTAGACACGATTGTGAAAATAGACGCATTAGACTATATACTAGGAGTATACCTACTATAAAAGCACTAGGACGCATAGCATCCAGTATTATATTATAGTAGAAAGATAACACTACTAGAGTTAAACTATAACGTCTACAATAAGGAGTTATTAGGGATAGTTACAGCACTTAAAGAATATAGAGCATTCTTATAAGGCATAGAGAAACTATTTATAGTTAAGACGGATTATAAGAACCTAACAGGGTTCCTAATAATAAAAGAACTTAATTAAAGACAGGTTAAATAGGTAGAGATACTTACAGAATACTATTTTAAGATTTAGTATACTAAAGGAACTAAGAATATAAGGGCAGATGTACTTAGTAAAAAGGCTAAACTATAGAATAATAAGAAGCTATTAGGAGTAATGCTACGCAAAGACAAAGATAGATGGATTAGATATAATTACCCTAAGCTAGTAGTAACTTAAGAGGATAATAAACTAAAAAGAGTCTATAAGACACTAGAGAGCTTTTAGGTATAGAGAATTCTAAAAGTATAGCTAGAGGATCTATAGATAGATATATATAAAAATTAAAAAGTGAAGTATATCCTAAAAAGTATAGTAGAGCATTTTATGGAAGATTTCTATAAGGGAATAACTTAAGGACATAATAGAGTAATAGGCTTAGTGTTAAGACTTTAAGAAGAATATATTATTAACGGAATCTGGAATATTATAAGGAAAGTAATAAAAGAGTATCTAGATTACTAAAGGAATAAGTTAATGAGATATAAGCTATATAGAGGGCTATAACCTATTAAAATACTAGAAAAACTATGGGAGGTTATATTATAGGACTTTATTATTAAGTTACTAAAATTAAGAAACCCTATTACTAAATAAGAGTACGACGTAATCTTAGTAATAGTGGATAAGTTAACTAAATAGGGCTACTTTATAGCATATATAGAGGAAATCTTAGTAGAGGATGTCGCTAGGATCTATACTAAAGAAGTGTTTATAAGATATAAAGTACTAAGCAAAATTATATTAGATAGAGATCTAAGATTTATAACAATATTCTAGGAAGTATTTTTGGCAGAATAAGGGGTTTAAGCAGTAACTTCCACCGCATATTATCCGCAGATAGACGGTTAAATAGAGAGATTAAATTAGACGCTAGAATAGTATCTAAGATATTATATTAATCATATATAGAATAATTGGGTATTACTATTACTAGTT
>Ga0307515_10011798_pt1 | contig 16531 bp, 6 predicted proteins | sample 17_EM_MG_FD_194513 | JGI IMG/M metagenome (GOLD analysis project Ga0307515, IMG submission 194513) | Populus trichocarpa ectomycorrhiza microbial communities from riparian zone in the Pacific Northwest, United States - 17_EM | ecosystem: Host-associated > Plants > Roots > Unclassified | place... | reverse complement strand
CCAAAAGGGGGCTTAGTAAGCAATCAAACGATGCAAACAGTTGATTTTTGAATCCATCGCCAATATCAAAATCATCAAAATTTACTTCCCCATCGACACATGCGCGTACAATGAACCACCAAATAGTCCTTCTATATGGCCAATATCATGCGCTTCGACGGGGGCGACGTATGCGATAATATTCTGATATTTTACGGCGCCCTTATATAAGAAGCCTGCCTTACAAAGCCTTTCGATTTAATCTGGATGAAATAGATAATAATCGCGTTATGTCAAAATTTAGGTAAACATTAACACCACGTCGCCCACCTACTACTTGTCGCCTACTTACCTTACATATAGGTTCTTAAAGATTGAAATCAAGCTTCTTGCAGATCTTTTGGGCCTCTACCTTTGTGTCTACCGTGAGCGCCGTTACCCTCATCCTATTACCACCCTCTGCGTCATACTCTACCGCCTTACCTTTCCTACGCGACTTACCGATATGGAGCTGTTTTTTGGGCGATCTTCTACTTAGCTCTCCCTTGTATTTAATAACGTAGTTACCTTCCTCGCAGAGCGCTTTTAAAAGCTTCTATAATGGCACCCAATACTTACATACGACCGTATTTAAAAATATACTTAAGTGCTTGCACCTTACACTGCGGGGGAGGAGGCAATTTAGGGCTTTCTAGATGGGATTTTTAGAGGCTTTTGTAGGCCTAATTAAAATTAGTAAGCCTTCTACTCTGGCCATAAGCATTAACACGGCTTTAAGTATTAAGCTATTATAGCCGTAGATAGTCTATATGTCGCCTTATATAGGCTATACGAGGGCAAGGTTAACGATTTCTTTATAGTAACTAACTCCGGTATAGAAGGAAGACTTAATAAGGTAAGCTCTGGCTAAAAATTATATAAAAAGCTTATATATAATACGCGGCATCGCGCAGGTGGGTAAGTCGTTGATTTTTAGTATAAAATTAATGAAATACCTATATACGCAATACTACGTATTTTATTAAAGCTAACGTGTATATATTCTAGATTTTTAAGGATTACCACCCTTACTATTTATATGGAGATTAAGCCTATAAATTACTTACTTATATCTTTGGGCCTTACCTAGGTTAATCCTTAATTATAGGCGATAAGCAATATATGAATAAGGAGCTCTCTCGTATACGAATATCGGTAGAGTACCTATTTGGGCTAAACTATAATCTTTAGTTGTTAAACGCCTATAGAGTAGGCCTTAAGCAAGGCCTCCAACCTATTGCAGCTATATTTAAAGTTATAATTCTATTTACTAATTACTATACGTGTATAAGGAAACGTACGGTAGTAAATAGTCGGTATTAAATTACTCTACTAATGATTAAGGAGTATTTGGAGCTGCTTAAGGAGATCTAGATTTTTCTATAATCTTATATATTTATTTTACTACGTGTATTTTTTTTTGCTCTAACTGTCGGAGCTGCTTGATATACGCCTTATATATATATTTAAAAGGTAGTATAAATATTAGATTGCTTTTAGTTAATATTTAACTTTAATCGCAATATTACGACAAGTAAAAATCGACTCTATAGTTGTATGTGACCGTAATTACCTGCAATACGTGCGTAAAGGGAGCTCTTATCTCTTAATTTAATTTAAATATATAAGCAACTATCTTTTATATAGAATTACCACCTAAATTAAAGCTTTTACTATAAAAAGCAGAAAGAATTAAAAAATAAGTCCCCCTCTAGTCGCAATATTATAAAATACTTCCTCCACCACAATACTTCTTAAAAAATTATTAACGCTACGGTTGTATACGGCCTAAATTTAACTTATAGAGTTTGATACTAATAATCTTAAAGCCCTAAAGTCGCGGTAGTAAAAGAGGTAGTAGAAGGACTCTATTTAATACTTTATAGAGGCAGATTTTGTATTGGCGCTAGAGTTGGGCGTATAGGAGAGATAGTAGCTTTCCGTACTTAATTAAGCAGCTTTTCTACTATTCTAAGTAGTTAATTCTAACGTTCCTCTATTATTTTAAGCCTTTTTTACAGAGGCTCTAAGCTTCCTCTACCTTTGCTACTATCGCTATTGCTTAGCCTAGTAAGAGTGGCTATATAGGCTAAGAATGCCTTACTAGCTTTAATACTCGCGATGGCCTTAGCATCTTTAAATCTACCGCGCCTCTGGCGCTGGGGCTTTTGATATATAGGCGTAGGCTTACTAATTACATAAAGAGAGTTTGCTGGCTACTCTTGTAACTTAGGAAGACTCTTAGTAAGGCCTATATTTGCTACTCGCTTTCTACTAAAGCTCTAGCGGAGTAGATCTTATTAGGCGATAGACAGAGTATGTTTCTTCTTTAGGGCATTTATAGCGGCTTAATATTAAGCAACTCTCTTCTTATAGTTATTAACAATTTAAATTCATTGATTTATTATAATCGCCTAATTATTACTTCGTATTTTGGTTTTTAATCCTACTTTATAAAGCTAGGCGCGTTAAGCAGCCTCCATAATCTTTATATTAGAGGTAATAGATTAGGAGGAGTAGCTATAACCTATCTAAGTACTTAATTGGCTAACTACTATAGTAAAGAACTTTGTCTGGCCTTCGCTATATTAATTAGCTAAAGCAACGCAGATTTAGGCAAGGATAAGCTTTTCTTAATTGCTTAAAGGCCTACCCCTTAGTATAATAGGAGCTTAGGCTCCTGCTTCTGGGGTAAAGCTTCCTTAAGAGCTTTAAGTATTTTAACCTCCTACACCTAGAGGGAGAGAAGGAGGCGCTATTATTAAAGTTCTTAATTGCGACCACAAGAGTACTATAAATTGTTAATTTTAGCGGGTATATACTTCTATATTAATGACCGCAGGGTCTGCTATAGTGTCGCTTATAATATTAAGTAATTTGCTCTTTTAGGGGGTGGTAAGGAGAACTTTACTAAGAGGTATCGCTTAATTGCAGATAAAGTAGGAGTTTTAGTAAAGGTTATATAGCTTACAGATATATTAAGAACGGTGTCTATAGAAGGAGTAAGTTATAGGGGTGATTTAGGGGAGGATTGGGTAACTAGTGGCTTAAAGGAAAGATTAATAGATCCGGTGAATATAAAGTTAGGATCCTCCTTATAATTATTCTCCCCTACCTCGCAGTTAGAACCTTCCGACTTAGTATATACTAACTTAAAGTCGTTTTCTAAGCTTAGATAACTTTGAAGAGGCGTACTCTCTAGTTTACTACTACTTTTATAAAAGATAAAGGGGAAGGAAGGGAACTAAGCGAGGAAGTTAACTTGCAAGATCCTATTAATACGGAAGAGAATATTATAATTTATCTGTTGTAAGACCTAATTAAATACCTGTCTACTAACCTTAAAGAAGAGGTATTAAAAATGAGTGGTGGGTTCTAAGTCTTTGATTGTAAGGTTAATATATACCCGTTTAGTAGAGGGAGAAGCTAGTAAGGAAGACTTTAGTGTAGAGTGATCGCCTAAGGAAATCGCGATCTCTTCCTCCTTAGTGCTTAAATTAATATGCTTAATGGCACCGTCACTAAATAAGCTCTCTCTTGAAGTCTCTGGCATAGGCAACTAATATTTACTATATAGGCTGCTAATTAAGGAGTCTTTCTTAGTAAGATTAATAAAGAAGCCTATAGGGGTAGGCGTAGGCACGCGTATAGGCACAGGCACAGGCGTTGGCTCGTTAATTGGTAAAGAAGTTGCAACTTCTGTAGGTAACTAAAGAGCTTTAAAATCTGGGTTATATATAAGGATTGTATTAATTAAAGTAAACGACTAAGTAGGAAGTTGCTAATTAGGGTATATAAGAGGCTCGTAAGGAATCTGAGAAGAAGGTATTTTAATAAGGAATAAAATATAAGGTGTATTTGACTTATATATTCGCGATCACCTCCTTCTAAGTTACTACTTAATGCAATTATAACAATCTGTCCTTTAGCTCTACCTTTTTTTAATTACCTAATATAAAGCCTTCCGACTTCCGCGAAGCCTCTATTATATTACTAGAGCTATTAGTTATAGAGCTAATAAATATCTTTACGGCGGAAGGAGCCTTTAAATATTATGCCAAGGCGGATGTATCACGACGCTTACTACCTCCTTTTCTTCCTTATTGTTAACCTCCGATTTCGCTCCTCCTAGGGGTGTAATAGGATTTTGGTGCGGCGCGATTATAATTTAGGCTTAAATGGCTTTATAGATATAATTTAAGGGTAAGGAATTCGTGCGCGCGATTATATAAGGCTTTAGATAAGGGCAAGGCGCGTATACAAGTAGGTAGTAATTATTAGGGTATGGGAACCTAAAAAGCTTTAAAGGCTTTAAAGTTAACAATGTTAAATTAAGAGTCTTACTTATTAAGATCTAACTACAATTGGCCGTTAAACCTTATATTAAACTTGTTAATATTAAGGTTAACGCTACTCGGAGCTAGCTCCTTAATTAGGAATAGATTGTAGCTATATACGCCAAAATAGCGTTAATATTGTGTTAAATTCTTGTGCGAAAGGTCCCTAATCTATAATTAATATTGACGTTTAATATTCAATATTAATACAAAAAGTGTTAATATTCAGTATATTAAATATTAAATATTTTATATTAATATAGTAGTATTTTACTATTTTATATAGTTATATAGATAAAGTAAGGGTATACTCTAGGTAGAGGACGTATAGGGGAGGGAAAAGAGGAGGAAAGAGAGGTAGGGGAAGGGGGGAGGGAACGGTAGCTTCTAAACGTCTATGCACGGATCCTGCTTTATTACATGCTTTAATTTTGCATGGAGGCTTGACTCAATATTTAATATTTAATATTCTTTTCAATACCCGTGACGTTTTGGTTTTCGTAAACTTAACCAACACTACCTCGCTAGCTAGGTGGCCGCTAGCACGGTGTATAGCCTACTAAGGAACCCAGGAATAACTTTGAACTTTAAACCGTAATAACTATACCATAACTATGACTTCTAATCCTCTTAAAGATGAGGATAAGGTCTAAAAGGCCTTTACTGCCTATATAGCCCATAAGTTTCCTTCTATTGCTGCTGCTGCGCGCTATTTTGATGCCAAATACAACCGCGTTAAGAATCGCGTTAATAAACTCCCTGCGCAGCCTGGACTACTAGCTTATAACCTACTACTTACTCTATATAAGGAGAAGGGCCTTCTAATATAGCTATATTGCCGTGACGCGCTTAGAACGCGTACGACAGTCTAGGAGCTTAAGTAGGAGTGTAATTGTATACTTAAATCGCGTTATACCGGCCTAGAAGAACCACCACTCTATGGCAGCTATTGGACTAACAGATTCCTTAAGCGCCACCCTAAATTTAGCCTATGTACTAAGAATCCTAAGGAGCTGGAAAGATAGGCGGCAGAAGACCTAATAGCGCTATCGCGCTAGTACGAGGACTATAATCGCGTAGTAGGGCTTTATGAAATTATAGTAAGAGATATATACAATTATAATAAAATAGGTATACGCCTAGGTATAGGCAAGAAGGAGAAGGTGATTACGGCTTTAAAGGCCTTTTAAATTACTACCGTAAAGGATACCAGCCGCGAATCAGCTACGGTCGTAGAGGTAATTTCTAATAATAGAGTTATAGGGCCTCTACTTATTATCCTAGTAGGTAAAACTATATAGAAGCGCTGGTGTAAATAAACAGACGAGCTGCTAGGCAATTACTTACTAGCAGTAAGCGATACTGTATATATTAACGATTAGCTACTCTTAGAGTAGGCTACCTACTTTAAAAAGTGGTCTAAGAAGCGCTAAATTAGCAAAAATCGACTCCTTATTCTAGATAGCCACACTAGCCATTTTACTAGGCAATTTATATAATTCTGCGACGATCACTTAATTATCTTATTTACTATAATTCCGCATATAATGCATATCTGTTAGCCTCTTAATATTATAGTTTTCTAGCTATATAAGCACTGGTATAGGTAAGCCGTAGCCAGGGCCTTTCGAAATGGCTATATAGATTTTAATAAGATGGAGTTTCTATAAGCTCTATATAAAGTTCGCCTTAATATATTTAAGAGAAGCATAATCCTAAGCGCCTAGGCGAAATTAGGGCTAATTCCTTTTAATTCTACCGTTATACTTAACCAAATTTAAATGCCATTACTGTAAGTAATAACGCCTATAGATACGGGTTCTATAGATAATCACCCTTTAGAGATACCAGCTTGTGCGTATATGCTTGCAGTACTAGCTAATCTGCTAGATTAGGAGAAGGATAAGGATACGTGGTATATTTTGCACGAAAAGTTTATACGTGGTAGCCTAGTAATTGCGGTTGCAGCTAAGGCTGCATATAGAGACTTATTACGCACTACTATAGTAGCGCAGAAGCGTAAGGATATGTAGAAGGACGCTTAGCGGTCGCTTTAAACGGGAAGTGTACTTTATATACAAGATAGGCGCAATGCTGTAGAGAATTCTAAACTCTTAGTGTTGTAGGATACACGAGAGAAGCTAGGGAAGCTTAAGAAAAAGGCTGCTAATAAGGTAATTAAGGCGCAGAAGCGCAAAGAGATAGATGTGTGTAAAGCTATAAGGGCCTACAATAAGGCCAACGGAATTATAGTACGACGAGGGCCTTATAAAAAGAAGTAGTTAATATATCGTGATTTTCTGGGTTCCTTGGTGGGCTGTGCACCGTGCTGGCAGCCACCTAGCTAGCGAGGTGGTGTTGGTTAAGTTTACGAAAACCAAAACGTCACGGGTATGAGTTATCGATTCAATATCAATATCAATACGCCCTCATATTGATATTGAATATTGATTAAAGGCCTGTGTGGTTCTGCTCGTATTCCCAAGGTAAATTGGCCGCTCAAGCAAGCTGACACGCATGTAACTAGAATCCCTGGTTCACCTATTACAAGATATGAGCACCAACCTCTTCACTATGAGTTAGGAAAGGAAGTCCGTTTAGTGACCCTGCAACCTGGAGAATTCGATGACGACCTCTGTTGCGAGATTTCACACAAGAATCTCGAGGATAACCCACACTACCAAGCCGTTTCTTACACTTGGGCTGATCAGTCTGGTGATGCTTCTCTCACAAAAACCGTCTTATGCAAGAATGGTGGGCAAATCCATATTACAGAAAGTTGTGACGGTGCACTACGACGCATAAGGCTACTAGATCTGCTAGTCGCCTCCCGAACTTGTCAGTCCACAGATCCAAGTGATAAAGTCTACGCGCTATTAAGTTTATTGGATTCACGCGCATCAATACCCATCGCCGTAGATTATTCTCAGGCCCCGTCATCGCTATTTCTATAAATCGCTTTGTGGTGTGTAAATACTCGTAAAGATTGGGACATCCTTTTGCATGTGTGTCGACCATCATCACTGCCTTCCTTGCCATCTTGGGTGCTAGATTGGACTCTTCTGCCAAGCTTGCCAAATATTGAGCCCTACATCCCTCTGCTAGGTGTGTGTCCATTAAGTAACGTGACCCCTTTTGGACTACTCCAAGAATAACCAATCTAGGCCCTCCTTTTATGCAACGCTGTCCAATTTCCGAATCATCTCTCTCGAGCACAGCTAGAGTGAAGGGACGCAAGCTAGGGAATATTTGGGCACTAAAAGATTATCTGGACGGGGATGTATCTTTTGAACAGCGCGATCATTTTCCGCTTCCAAAATACCATCCGCGCAATTGGTTAAGCCTTCTAAAGCCGTGTTCACATCTCAAAGCTAATTTCGAATTTTGGTCTTCCATTGCATGGAAAAATAAAAATGTCCATTTTAAAGATCGTGTTCATGGCATCCCCCGCGCATTTGGTGGAGTAGTTTGTCCACACTGTAGCTGGCGTTCTCTTGACACCAGCGATCAGGAATACCTAAAAGACACATACAATATACACGAAGCATCAGATTACAACAACTACCTAGAAACCAGCGATAAGGAATACCTAAAAGACGAAGCACCGGATTACAAAAACTGCTTAGAAACTAGGTACAACTGGTTACAAGAATCAGTAACAAAAAATACTGCCGGATCGTCTAAGCTTCGCTCATGCAATATGTGTTTGGGGCTCCCAAATCTAAAGCGGTGGTTGCCATGTGAATTTTACGAGTTCAACAGCTCTTCACTCGACAGTTTCGCGAAGCGACTACGGGAAACTGGCAAAGGCAGAAAGCTCTTTGCGACCGGAGTTTCCCTGGGCTTTGGTCCTAGCCTCATGCGGACAGGAGATTCTGTATGGCTTCTAGAAAGCCAACGAGTCCCTTTCCTATTGCGTGAGCTTGCATCTAAGACATGCACTTTAATGTCGTGTGAGCTTGCATTTGATGCACGCACTTCGATATTGTGTGAGCATGCATCTGACACACGCGCTTTTGAGTTCATGGGAGCTTGCTATCTTCACGAGGCAGCAAGAGACCATGATATTTGCGCTAAATGTGGTGCGGAGGTACCGAGACTGCTTGATGAGTGGCAGACTATCAATATAAGATGAAGAGATAGTATCGGAACGTAGTGGATATGCCACAGAGTGGCTATGGATGGATACATTAAAGGACGAATGTGCTGAAGAACTCCAGGACGTGCAGTTATCGGGGTGATTGGGGATGCACATTCTGACGGACGGATACTAGTAAGTATGTCTTTAAATGTACATGAAGGGGATGGTCTGGGATAGGTCTGGGATAGGTCTGGGATAGGTCTTACGGCGAATAGGGTTTTTAGGGGGCTTTTGGTAGCACTATGAAGGAAACAGTATTCGATTAGCCTTGCTCTTGCCATTGAAGCTGAGAGAAACTTTTATAAGACTATTTCATGCGTCTTGACTCCATAAATCTGCCGCCGTGCTGTTCACCCATATATTACAGATCATACGCGCCTACATATGCTAGTTTTCCTACCTCAATATACGGTTCTCCTGTATTGCCACTCCTTCTCAGCCTCTCACGGCATTGGCGCAACCTGCAAAATCTTGTTCTGCTCGCTCTTACACACGCCCACAAACACCTGACACCCGACTTCCCCACCATTCGCCGTATTCACAAACCGTGAATATTGATCATTGCCTGTAGGCGGCTCAAATACAACGTTAACATGCTCAATCTCAAAGCGCCAGCTCTTACCGCGCTTCGGCGAATGCAGCTCGACCTCGAACCCGGTATTCAGGTCCTCGAAACTGCCGTGCACAGTGCCGTTATACAGCAGCTCAAACGTCGCATAGTCCGCACCGCCGGCAACCGCGCCCTCGATTGTGGACGTGAAGACCGGCACGCCGTGCTCCTCGAGGTATGAGTAACTGTACGTCTTGCCGTCGAGCGGGGAGGCGTACTTCCAGAACACGAGCGTGTACGGCCCGGCCACGGTGCGCAGCCACCACCAGTGGTCCGCGACATAGTCCCAGATGAAGGGACCCCAGTTCCTATCCGTGCCGCCGATGCCAGAGAAAGTGAGAGGCGTGCCAGCCAGCACTGTGTCCGTCTTCACACTTCCTCCCGGGATAGCTTCGTTCCAGTAGATCAGGGGTGCGAGCTCGACTGTCTCCTTTTTGGAAGGGTATGTTGTTCCGTCTGGATAGCGTGCTTTTGAGAAAGAGGTTAAGGAGTAGGTTCCCATGACGGCCTCGCCGGTGATGCCAACGCCTGATAGCGCTATATTAGCCGCCGCGTACTGCGAAAATTTGAACGAGCATGCCATGCCGGGCCCTGTCCAGGTCCCTGTTGTCTCGTCGCCGCATTCCTCGACTATCGAGTTGTTGGCGAACATTATGGTGGTAAACTTGGTCCCATTCGACCATACCGCGTCTACGGAGACGCGTAGGATACCCAGTCCAGCCGCGACGAGGGAAGGATCCCGGAAGAAGACGATTGTCACGCCTGCGGAGCCGTCGGAGGAAACGCCATCGAAGTACCAGTATTCCCAGGCGGTGGAGTTGAGAGCAGAGATGGTTGGCCATTCAAATGGGGTCATTGGTGACGTATCAATGTATACGGATCCATTAACCATTGAGTTGGTGGATATTTGACTGGAGTGACATAGTGTTGGCTTCGCTGTCGCCAATGGAATTAGGCACGCGGGGAGAAGCCAAGCGAGACGCATCTTATAGACAGAGCCTGGAGAAGGAATGCAAGAGTAGAAAGTAGAGAGTAGGTCCATGATTAAATAAAAAAAGAAGGAAATAAATGCGCAGAACTTCTGTTCAATTGCAGTCAGCGCTAACCCTTTTAGGGAAAGACAAGGTTGAAGGACTGAACAAAGCCAGGGAGCTGGAAATCCGATAATTTCGCTTCATTTGCCGTTTGAGTAACCCAACTTATCGTAAGTACGAGGTAAGCCGCCACGAGACGCTCAATGGGCACTAGGTGGTATTGCAAGAAAGCAGTTATGTCTCTATAAGACAGATAAAGGTTTGCCTGAATTCTTGGCAAACCTGATGATAGTTTTACTCAAGGGGAGAAAATGGCCTCCTCAGAGGAATCTCAGCTTCTTAATCCGCTTAATAGTCTTCACAGTCTGGATACCACCTATTGAGAAATTCAAGCACGTAATTTTTATGGAGAGAAACCCATACGCGGGGTAAAAACAGAGCTTAAGGGGATGGCTTTTAACTAACAGTAAGCAGCCACCTTACTGGCTCCAACTCCGACCAGTCCGTCAAAATACGCCAATAAGACGTCCACGTCGAGCATATCCACTTTCCCTAAAGTCGGACTGGAGCTTCTCAGCGCTTGGCCACCCCACAAAATTCGTACGAATCTCTTACTTCCTGTTCCTTTCTTCTTGTACAGCTCAAATACCACCTCTGATCCCATGCCCGGCCATACCATGATATCCACTTGTAGTATACTAAGTAACCGTGATATGGACCCATCATGTGCAACATTGTGTCTGTATATTACGGGTCTAGCACCAGATATCCTGTCCCGTATGTTCTGCGCGAGTTCAGCGATCCACACGCCATAAGATCCGACGGACGCTTGGAGTGATGATGATGAGTCGCGGTAGATGAAGGAATACTCGTACTGGCCAAGCCTATAAACCGCATCTGCTTCCTCCTGTGTAACGCAGTTGCTGGGGCCGCTAATGGCACAAGGCAAAGGTTTGCTATGGCACTGGCGTGCCGAAAGGTTATCGAAGTAATGATCAAATGACTGGTGCCAGTCGCTAGATGTTGTAGATACACCAGAAATAGAGTCAAGTGTTGCATACAGAGCTTTTGCAGCTGTTAAATGCGCGGTCCAGGCTGGTGAGCGGCTGCCCACGCCGTAAGAGCTAAACAGATTTGATGCGGCTGAGCAAGTATACGCTGGCTCTAGGGAATCGACTGAGGGAGGCTGGATGCGCAGAGGGACTATGGCCGGTGTTTTGTACATGCCTTCAATGAGCATACCAGCAACTTGACTTGTGATGACGTTGTTTGTCACGCGGTACGTGACCTTGTCCGCCAACTGATCAGGTAGAAAGCGAAGCATGTCATGATACACTTCGTACAGATCCTTGCCATGCTGCCAGGAATCATCTAATCCCTCGCGTGTAATCTGAGGGAATTGGCATGTTCCGTTGAAGCCGGCAGGTACAAATGGGTTGGTGTTTGTGGTGTATACACTCCAGTAAGCTGAGGCAGAGGAATTTCCCTTAGGATGTAAGGGTTGGCCATAGTAAAATAAGCCTTCGTCGGAGCAGTACCAGGGGTAGGATTCTTTAGGGAAGGTATTTGAAGCATAGGGAGTTCGTTTGTGGTGTCTATGGATCTGTGTGGGGTTAGGTTCGCTAAATGGCTTCGATCGAGGCTTCTCATCCACTTACCACCTCGACGTATTCCAGCTCATACTGCTTATCAGCTACAGGATATTCTTCTCGTCTAACATGAGGCATGTTGCACCAACTGTAGGTACCATATTTCGTGCCCGGGGGTAGTTGGGAGCTGTTGAATATGAAGCCATGGATTCCAGTGCCATTGATCACGCTTGACAAAGTATTGATCCAGGTCGTATTGGGGGCATGCCAGCTCAAATCAACATTGGCTTGCTGAGAATTTGCTAATGGAAAGAATAGTAGAGGCAGGAGGTAGGTAGACGAGAACATTGCTAGATCAACTAGCAGGAGGACTGAAAGCGTAGCGCCGGACAAGACGAGGGCAACGGCAGCGACGTTGCGCGTACCGTGCATCTCTTATACAGTCGGCGCATCCGACAGAAATCATACCGGATGAAGAAGCTCCTTGATGGAGACAAGGGAGCAGTGTGAAGCGGGTGTTGAGATGAACAGGAACGAACGGAACGTGACGGCCTTCGTGGCGGTGATTGGCGTTTCGCCAAATCATTTGCAGCGGAGCAGAGGAGCTGACCTCAACACCAAGACCTTAATCGCAATTACAGGCAGACTACTTGTCTGAGGATATCCTACAGCGATGTGATGGGCAGTGACATCCAGATCTGATTGACTCAACGGGACGCTCCAGCTCAGAGTGGCTACTATTCATCCAAGTTCCCCAGATCCAAGTCAGCCGCCCTAAACATCACTGTACTCCGGAGTAGGTCCCTGGAATAGCTAATGGCTAATATTCAGGAAAGCTGCACTAATACCCCGTACGACTCCATACCACCCCCAGACCACCCCGCAAATCGCCCAGCTGCCCTCCATCTTTGGAGATAACCGTTGAGATGCCTTCTGCACCATGGATCAGCGCCTCGTTCGTCTGACCGATAGAGGGCAGCGAATAAGCTACCATCCAGGCGCACAATGATGATATGGCTTTACTTTTAGACCCTTTGTGCTATTTGCTCTGCTTGTATCTTTTCAAGCTTGTCTTGCTTTGGCAAGCCATTGTACCCAAAGTCATTGCATTGATCACGTATGAAATTTTAATTATAGCTTTGGCGCGTCTCATTGCTCTTATTCCTACGTAACACGCCTTATTTCAGGCTCAAAGGAGGATGGCTTACCTTCTGGGCGACTGTCGCGTGTGTAACTGACATGACATTATTTGGTTATGATCAGGGCGTATTCGGTCAGTGGGATAAGTGGTGTAACACGTTAAAGCAAATGTATGTTTTAAGAAAGCCTGTGAATTTGGAAATGAGCTACCTACCCCACAGAGCCGAGGTACTTGCTAGTTGGTCTTAGTGGTAGCCCAGCTTTCAGATACGTCGCATCAATCATCTCCATCTGGCTGATTGAATCTTCTGCATCGACCCACACACCTGAGCCTTCCCTCTTCTTGATCCGATTTATTAATTCCTCCAGCTGATGTCTATATGTTGTCCACCAAACCCGCCCAACTCTCCCATTTTCCTTCTTGGGCCACTCATACGCCTTCATGTAATTTGTCTCGCACCATGACTTGATCAAGCCGTCGTTCTCGGTATTTCGAATAGCGTGTCTATCTATGATATCGATCCGATGATACAGATGCGGCCCTAGCATATTCCAGAAAACAACTGTCCGCTGCATCATATGCTGCTTATGTTTAGGATCAAGCACTTCTTTCTCTGATAGTTGCACTGTTAACTTTGGCAAAGCTAGCTTTGGCCAACTCTTTGTCAACTGGGGAAATCGGTAACCGCCCCTCGCGGCGAGGTCCGCTTCAATGCTTCCAACGCCGCCATTCGGGAAATTCCATTTAGCTTTGATGGCATGATCAATCTCCTTATCCCCGCCCTTTGGCATAGGACGATGTGATGCTTCGGTGATAGTGACAGGTTCTTCGCGGAAAACCTGTCTGATGCAGTTGATTGCATACGTGCCAAAGTCCATAAGAGTGCCTCCAGAAAGCGCATAGTTAAATCTAATATCCGAGCCAGGGAAGAAACCAGCCGGAAGAGACTGTACTGCGCTTGCATCAACAATATCCTTCGAATCGAATGTTGATAAGAAGGTCTGCCATGCTGGATGGAAGCGATAGTGGAAGGCCTCGAGTAGTACTGGCACATTTGGTTGGTTGAGGAGTGGATGTCTGAAGAGAGACTTGGCCTCCTCAGCGTTGGATGTGGAGGGTTTTTCTAGGAGCACGTGCTTGCCTGCTTGTAGGGCTTTAAGGCCCCATTCGTAGTGTAGCCCGTTAGGAAGAGGGATATAGACTGCGTCAAGGGACGGGTCGTCGAGGAGATCTTTAAGAATGGCTTTTAGAGTCGAAAACAACTAATGACGTGAAATATCTTAAAATAAAAGATCATCTAGTACCTTGATAACTCTTATGGACAACGGGAATACCGTGTTTCTTTGCATACGCTTCCGCCTTTTTCTGATCACGGGCTGCGATGGCTGCGACAACAACATCTGGATGGGTTTTCGCAGGGATTATGAAAGCCATAGGGCTAGAGTTTTAAGTTTTAGCAGAATTACATTGCAAAGATCGTAGGAGTGAGATACCCAATATTCGCTGCCCCTAGAATTCCGAACCGTACGGCATCACTACTCTTTGGCACATCTGAAGGGATGAAGCTATTGTAGACACGTTTCGTAAAGTGATAGATGGATGCCATGGTTGTTCAGGAAGCCTTGAGCGACGCACGTTGTTTATTATGCAGAGCTACGCGCACGGGCGGGCATTACTGCTCCTTATCATTAACGAATTCTCCTCGAGAGTCTACGGAGGTACAGCCCATAATAAAGTAATAGGCCTCATAACACCAAAATCATCAAATCCATTACTCCGTATATTGTCTATAAATCTAAGCTCAGACCCCCCGAACTCGGTTACCCCCCGAACTCGGCCACATCGTCAAAATTAAATCACCAATTTGTTAACCAATTTTCTCCACAACGAATCGATCAATATGGACCAAAAGGAGCAGAACTTATAAATGGCTATTGCAGATTTCGAATCTGGTGTTTATAAGTCTGCGCAACAAGCTGCGCTCGCATACGGTATCCCTCTGTCAACTTTAAACGATTGATTGAATCGCAAGCTACTAAAACAAATTGCACACTAACGCAAACAGCGATTGACTCCTATATAGGAGGCCTTCCTTACCGATTAGGTACTTAAACAGGACCTATAAGGATTTGCTCCCTCGCATACGCGACTATAAGAAATGGCGGCCTAAATCCTTAATTAAAACGGCGACGTCAAACCCCTTAGTAAAGCATAGGTAACTAGCTACTTTAAACGGAATCCTTATATTAAATCCTTGCTCGCCCAACTAATAGAAAGTGCGCGAATTAATAGGGCATAGCTAGGGCAGATTTAAGAGTTCTATAACCTTTATAAGAGGGTGTAAAGGAAGGCCAATATATATGTAGAAAATACCTAGAATATAGACGAATCTGGGGTCGTATTAGGTGTATACACGAATATAATCGCCGTAGGAGATGCCTCTAAAAAGAACACTCTTATACAGTCGCCAAATAATCGCGAATAGGTATCTATTATAGAGATAATATCTGCCTTAGCTAATCGATTTAACCTCTTATAATCTTTAAAGGAAAGCACCCTTAATTAACTTAGTTCTACTATAATAAGGTACCTAATTAAATATATACGACCTTTAAGAACGGCTAGATAGCTAATTATATCGTATATATATATAGCTTACTAACGTCTTCCTACCTAAGACTAAACTACCTAGCAATAAAGCTTAATTGCTCTTTCTTAATAGCTATAGGAGCTACTATATAGTTAAATTCCTATTAGAATGTAAATAGAATAATATATAGCTTATCTTCCTACTACCTTATTTAATATATGTGCTACAACCCCTAAATCTATCATGCTTCTCCTATATTAATGTAATAGGACTAGCCTAGTTATAGTAGGAATGTCTCGGTGAAACACTCGATAGATAAATCCCAACGCATTAACCAAATTCTGCCGAATTCTAACAGCTTAATTGACTTTTGCTAAGTTCTGCCAGATTAATTGAATTCTACTAAAGTCCGTTAAAGACCGCGTGCGTATATACGCACGCATCGACCACTAAGACCCCTGACTATTTAATTATATAATTCTCTTATTATTCCCTTCTCTTCTTTACATAACGTCTTGTTCCTAGCAAGAGCTATATACCCTTAGATTTAGATAGAATTTATATTATTCCTTTAAATCTTCCCTAAAGTCTCTTCGCGCCCTTATATTATATTACGTTAATATTAATACCCTTAAAATAGTAAACGAACTTAAATCCGCTATATTAACTATTATAGCCCTAGTTAGGGAATAAATAACTATAATATAATAGTCCTTTATAGATGTCTTGGCCTAGTAACGAGCTATACTAGAAGCTTAGTATTAGTAATTAATTAAAGCAATACGCAAAGAACTCTATAACGCTAAAGTACTTACGTTAAAGACCCTAGTGCTAATACCCTCTATAAATAAGATTAAAATAACTATATTTAAGCCTAACCCGTTAAATACAAACCCCAAACTAGTAATAGTAGCTTAACCCGTATCTATAATAAATTTAATACCTATTATAAAATCTAGGGCTCGCTGAAATCGGCCTCTGCACCTCCACGCGGTGGAGCCCGGGAACCTGGCAGCTACTATTGATGTTCCATTTGGATCGTGTCAATAGACTACCAGAGCAAACGCAGAG
>Ga0307515_10011797_pt1 | contig 16534 bp, 9 predicted proteins | sample 17_EM_MG_FD_194513 | JGI IMG/M metagenome (GOLD analysis project Ga0307515, IMG submission 194513) | Populus trichocarpa ectomycorrhiza microbial communities from riparian zone in the Pacific Northwest, United States - 17_EM | ecosystem: Host-associated > Plants > Roots > Unclassified | place... | reverse complement strand
ATGCTGCGTTGAACTCTGATTGAGTTAGGATAAGTTTGTGTGTAAGTTTGGGTTCGCATAGGTATGGAACCTTGGAGGGGAACCTTGCCTATGTGCCGGTCATGGATTCGGGATTCGGGTCGTGACAGGACCAGCTTGAGTGAAGAGAGTAACATGTGAGAAACCTTTTTTCACCAAACATACAAACACCAAAGCCTCTTCTCTGTTTTCAATGGCATCAAACATGTATTCTCTTGCATCACCACTAGTATTTACTGGTGAAAACTATCAAATGTGGGCTGTAAGAATGAAAACATACTTATAAGCCTGTGATTTTTGGGATGTTGTAGAACAAGAACATGAAACACAACCACTTCCTGCAGATTCCTACTCTAGCTCAAATCAGAAATCATTGTGAGGAAAAAGCCAGGAAGTTCAAAGCAAAGACATGTCTCTACTCTGCAGTTTCAGAAGCAATATTTCCCAGAATAATTGCACTTGATACAGCCAAGCAAATTTGGAATTATCTTAAAGAGGAATTCCACGGAAATGAGAGAACAATCCAGATGCAAGTCTTGAATTTGAGGAGGGAATTTGAAATGCAGAAGATGAAAGAAATAGAAACAATCAGATATTTTTCTGACAAATTACTTTCCATAGTCAACAAAGCAAGACTGTTGGGAGAAGACCTTCCTAATAAAAGAGTTGTTGAAAAAATCCTTGAAACTTTACCTGAAAGGTTTGAATAAAAAATTTCTTCGTTAGAAGAATCTAAAGATCTGTCAAAAATTTATTTGGCAGAATTGCTCAATGCTTTACAGGCACAAGAACAAAGAAGAATAATAAGGCAAGAGGAGACCATGGAAGGAGCTTTTCAAGCTACAATGCATGTTCAGGAAGGAGACAAAGGCAAAAAGAAGAACAACAAATATAAGGGAGCCGGTAGCAGCAGTAAAAGATTTGGAAACTTTCCTCCCTGCCAACACTATAAGAAAACAAATCACTTACAGAAATATTGTTGGTGGAGACCTGATATTAAATGCAGAAAGTGTAATCAACTGGGACACATGGAGAAGACTTGCAAAAGCAAAACTAACCAGCAAGAGGGTGAAGCTCAAGTTGCAGATCAACAACAGGAGGAGCAGCTGTTTGTGGCCACTTGTTTTGCTAGCAAACATGCAAGTGATTGTTGGCTTATAGATAGTGGTTGCACAAATCACATGACAAATGATGAAAATCTATTCAAGCAAATTGACAAATCGAGTGTCAAATCGAGTGTTTCTAAAGTCAGAATTGGAAACGGTAATTACAGTCCTGTCAAAGGGAAAGGAATTGTTGCTATTGAAGGAAATTCAGGTATAAAACTCATTTCAGATGTTCTTTTTGTCCCTGAAATTGATCAGAATCTATTGAGTGTTGGTCAGCTTCTTGAAAAAGGATACTCAGTTGTGTTCAAAGACAAACATTGTTCAATTTCTGATTCCGTTGGATTAGAAATATTCACTATAAAGATGAAAGGAAAAAGTTTTTCACTAGACTGGATGGAAGAGGAGTCAGCTGCTTTTCCAAGCACAGCAAATCAGACAGAATTATAGCACACAGTCTGGGACATTTTAATCAAGCAACGTTGGTGCAGATGCAGAAAAAGAAGATGGTGCAGGGAATGCCAAACCTGGAAGAAGATATCACAGTCTGTTCTTCTTGTCAATATGGCAAACAGAACAGACTTCCATTTCCTTTAAACAAGGCCTGGAGAGTAATGAAAAAGCTTCAGCTTATTCATACTGATATTGCTGGACCTCTGAAGACAATATCTCTGAATGGAAGCAGGTATTATATAGCTTTCATTGACGATTATACAAGGATGTGCTGGGTATATTTCCTAAAGTTTAAGACTGAGGTAGCAAATGTTTTTCTGAAGTTTAAAAACTAGATTGAAAATCAAAGTGGTCACAGAATTCAGGTTGTAAGATCTGATAATGGCACCGAATACACATCAAACAAGTTTGCCAAGTTTTGTCATGATGCAGGGATTGAACATTAATATACTACACCTTACACTCCTCAGCAAAATGGTGTAAGTGAACGAAAAAATAGAACAATCATGGAGATGGCAAGGTGTCTGTTATTTGAGAAAGATTTACCCAAGAAGTTTTGGGCAGAGGCTGTGAACACTGCAGTTTTCTTATTGAATAGGCTGCCAACAAGAGCATTACAAAACAAGACTCCATATGAAGCTTGACACGGTTATAAACCTTCACTCCAGAATTTAAAGATTTTTCGTTGTTTATGTTTCACTTATGTTCCTCAGGTAAGAAGAGATAAACTTGATAGAAAGGCTGAAGTTGGCATCTTTATCGGCTACAACAATGTTACAAAAGGCTACAAAGTTTTTCAACCTCAAACAGAAAAGGTGATAGTTAGCAGAGACATCAAGTTCATTGAAACCGAAAAGTGGAACTTTAAAGATGTAGAAAAAAGTGCAGGTAAGGAGATTGTGCAGGATATTGATGACATTGATGAAACACCAGTCAGAGGAACTAAATTGCTTTCAAACATTTATCAAAGCTGTAATGTACCTGTGTTAGAACCTGCAGAATTTGAAGAAGCCAAACATGATCTGAAATGGATTGATGCAATGAAAGAAGAGCTAAGGATGATTGAGAAGAATCAAACATGGGAATTGGTGGACATGCCAACACACAAAAAACCTATTGGAGTAAAATGGGTTTACAGAACAAAGTTGAATGCTGATGGCACCATCAACAAACACAAAGCCAGATTGGTGGTTAAAGGTTATGCACAGATTTTTAGTGTAGATTTTTTAGAGACCTCTGCACCAGTTGCACGCCTAGACACCATAAGAATGCTACTAGCAGTTGCAGCTCAAAAAGGTTGGAAAATATTTCAACTTGATGTGAAGTCTGCATTCTTGAATGGTTATCTGCAAGAGGAAATTTTCGTGGAACAGCAAAAAGGATTTGTTGTGGGAGGTGAAGAAGAAAAGGTTTACTTATTGAAGAAAGCTTTATATAGATTGAAACAGGCTCCAAGAGCCTGGTATAGCAGGATTGATGAGCATTTACTCAAACTTGACTTTAAGAAAAGTTTGAGTGAATCAACCTTATACATCAGAAATTCAAACTCTGATTACATTGTGGTTTCACTTTATGTGGATGATCTTTTTGTTACAGGAAACAATCCAAGCATGATAGACAAATTCAAAGCAGAAATGATGAAGGTCTTTAAAATGACAGACCTCGGTGAAATGTCTTATTTTCTTGGTATGGAAGTGCAACAAAACCAGCGTGGAATCTTTATTTGTCAACAGAAATATGCGAAAGAGATTTTGAAGAAATTCAAAATGGAAGAATGCAAATCAATGCCTACGCCCATGAACGTGAAAGAAAAATTATGTAAAGAAGATGGAGCTGATAAAGTAGATGAAGCAATTTACAGAAGCTTGATTGGATGTCTGATGTACCTCACAGCTACAAGACCTGCTATCATGCATGTCGTAAGCTTGTTATCGAGGTTCATGCATATGCAAGTGAAGTTCACTTCAAGGTTGCGAAAAGAGTTGTGAGATATATCAAAGGTACACTAAGCTATGACATTCAGTTTAGTTGTATTGAAAATTTTGAACTCCATGGATATGCAGACAGTGATTGGGCTGGCAGTTGTGATGACATGAAGAGCACCTCTGGATATTGTTTTAGTTTTGGATCAGGAATTTTCTCCTGGTGTTCCAAAAAACAAGAGATTATTGCTCAATCAACAGTCGAAGCAGAGTATTTTCTTGGTATGGAAGTGCCTGCAGCTGCAAATCAAGTTTTATGGCTTAGAAAAATCTTAGCAGATTTGTACATGGAGCAGAAGAAAGCTACTAAAGTCAATGTTGATAATCAGACTGCAATTGCAATATCCAAAAATCCAATCTTCCATGGCAAAACAAAGCATTTCAAGCTCAAGTATTATTTTCTGAGAGAAGTTCAGAAAAATAAAGAATTACAACTTATTTATTGCAAGACAGAAGACCAGCTTGCTGATATGTTAACCAAGCCATTGTCAAAAACAAGGTTTGAAACGTTGAGGAACAAGATAGGTGTCTGCAGCAAAAGATGCAAGGAGGAGTGTTGACAGTTGCTTCATTTGCTACTGAAGAAGAGGTCTTTGATGCTAAGAAGATTCAGTCAAGATTAGCTGCAATTTGTTAGGATGTTAGTTGCAAATAAAGTTGTTATAGAACAGCTCTTTTTCTGTTTTTATCTTGTCATTCTTTTTCTGAAGTTTGTTATCAAAACTCTTCTATAAAAGAGTTATTACATCAATAAAGAAAATATGCTTGCAGTCACAATAATAACAATTCTTATTGCTGGACTATTTCTTTCTTTCTTCTGTATCTCTATACTGTTTTACAACTTCACTGCCTCTCAGCTTAAGGAGATTGCAGCAGGTCTCGAATCTCCTGGGCATCAATTTATCTGGGTAGTTAGAAGAAACTAAAGGAGTTAATAAGACAAGGAGGATTGTTTACCTGAAGGATTTGAGGAAAAAATGGAAGGCAAAGGGCTAATTATCAGAGGGCAGGCACTCCAAGTTTTGATTCTTGATCATGAAGCAAAAGGTGCATTTGTGACTCATTGAGGATGGAACTCAACTCTTGAAGGCATAAGACCAATATTTGCTGAGCAATTCTATAATGAAAAGTTGGTGACTGATGTTTTAAAAACTGGAGTTAAGGAATGGCTTAGAGTGCATGGAGATCATGTTAAAAGTGAAGCTGTAGAGAAGGCAATCACTCAAATTATGATGGGTGAAGAAGTAGAGGAAATGAGGAGCAGAGCAAAGAAGCTTTCAGTGCTTTGATTTAATAACTGCCAAGAATGGAAGGCTGTTGAAGATGGTGGATCTTCTTGCTCCGATTTCAATGCTCTGATTGAATAACTGAGGTGGGGTAGCCCTTGAAACAGAGGCATATAATATTTTGTTTCTACTTAGTAGTGGTTTTGGGAATTTATTTTCAAACAAGTCTGAGAGTTGAAAGAGTAATCACAGCCGAGTCAATGACCAATCCAAATCAGTTCCCTTCCTAATTGTTCAGGAATGACAAGTCCAGCTAATATATTTAGCCCAAATAACTTTTCAAATAAAATGGTTGAGCTTAGAGACAGTATACTACAAATTAAGCACCCATTAGCTAGACATACAGGACAAACAATCATCACAAACTAGGAACGATCGTCTTCCCAGCAACAAATTCACCTTCTCAAGTTGGACAACTTGCGAAAACTAGCCACTAAAAAATAGTAGCAAGTATCTATGCAGTCTTCGATGAAGTACGACCACCTGCGTCGCCAATATGGATTGATGTAAAGAACTGCTACAATCATCATCACCACAACTGTGTAACATACACCGAAATTGATGTAGAAAAACTCCATGTCTATGAAACCATCATCTCCTTGTTCATCATTAGGCACTGGCTGTGATGGCACTGCCTCCTCACTACAATTGTTTCGCAATGGAGGTCCACACAAGAAAGGATTTCCTTCATAACAGCTTTCATCGAAGGTCCCAAACTGATATTTTCTCTCTGGTGTCTTGCCTAACAAGTTATTATGCGCCACACTAAAAACTTCCAGTGTGATAATTTCAGTAAGTTGTGGAGGGATGGCACCATTCAAGTTGTTGTAAGAAAGATCCAAACTCTCAATCTGTTTTAGGTTTGAGAATGTTGTAGGGATAGATCCAATGAGATTGTTGTGTGATAAGTTTAATGACAGTATCTTACTTAAGTTTCCAAATTCTAGTGGGATTGCTCCTACGAAGTTGTTATTGGAGAGATCAATACCAGACATGTAGCTGAGAGTCTTCCCCTTGTAACCATAATACATATTTTTAGTTCTAAATTCTATCACTTCTTCTGTAAAGTTAAGCAGAAAACCCTTTCTCAAGTTGTACATACTCTCCACTAGGGGTGGACCCATTGTTTCATAATAAGCTTTTTCTATGGACCTTGATAGAACACCAGCTCCGAGATTCACGGACGCTTTCTGGGAACTTTCCTTGAAAGTAAGATTGCCCAAAACAGGAGGGTAGTGAACCAAAAAGCTTGTTTTGTGAAACATCCAAAATGCTTAATTCTTCTAACAAGCATAACTGAATAGGGAGCTTACCATCAAAGTGATTAGCCCTCAGAAGAAGAACACTCAATGATGAAAGATTGCCAATCCAATTTGGAATGGAGCCGGTGAAGCTGTTATCTCGAAGATCCATCGTAACCAGGGAAGAGTTGTTATAAAATCCATATGTTAATGGACCGCTCAATCTATTTTTTGATAGATGCAGATGGGTTATTTGTGGTGGATTGAAACAAGATGGTATATACCCAGACAAGTTGTTCTCAGAAAGGTCCAAATATTCAAGCTGGTCAAGCTTACAAAAGTCTCTTAGGATCGGACCCTTAAAATGATTTTTGGACAAATCAATTGCAATAAAGCCTGTAGAATTGACTAACCACCTTGGAAGCATGCCTGAAAATTGATTGTTACTCAAATCCAATATAGTCCATATTTTCCACCCATTTAATGGAAAATCTGATATCTGACCCCAAAAGTTGTTACCACGTAAGTAGAGATATTCTGAGGTAGAAGAATTGAACACCGAGGTCGGTATTTGCCCTCCCAAATTGTTGTTTGAGAGCTCGAGAAACATTAATGTTGTTAGTAGTTCTAGTTTTACCATGGACAACTGATTGTTGGATAAATCTAAAATTCTCAAAGAGCTAATATTTCCTAAACAAGAAGGAATACAACCTGTGAATCCATTCTTAGCCATCCTTAAGCTCCATAGATTTGGAAAGATCAAACAAATATCTTTTGGAATTTGACCGTTCATGTTGTTGTTGGATATATCTAATTTGGTCATATTCGGATAAGGATGATCTTGCAACTGCAAAGCACCAACAAAGGAGTTCTCGCTCAGATACAGTTGCTCCAATCGTGTATTGTTCTTAAGCAACCACGAAGGAAACATTCCAGTGATGTTGTTGTGGGAGAGATCAAGGACTCTTAAGTCATATTGGTAATAGAGGAAGTCAGGAATATCAACATTGAGTGCTTCCGTTGTTTTTGACAAGCTAAAAAATACTAGTTGGAACTTTGGAATCAAATTATCAAAGGACATGGGTTCCGTTACGAGTCTATTGTTCTCACTAGAGAAGAACTTGAGGCTTGAGTGGTTCATAAAAGGCTTCATTGAAGTGGGAACTTCAAAGAGGTTATTTGATAGTGAGAGGAATTCAAGGGATGTGAGGTTGGTAAGAGGACTAGAGGCAATATCTCCAGTAAGCTGGTTTTCAGAAACATCTAATAGTTGTAGTGATGACAAGTTCCCTAAACAATCTGGGAGTAAACCTCCTAAATTATTTCCAAAGAGATCTAACTGCTTCAGATTCTTCAATTCACACCAACCTGTACAATTTATCTCGAAACAGTCAAAATAGCTAAATAATTAAAAGATTACCATAGAAGCGAATGGAGAGTTGTTAATTTACCTTGAGCGGGTAGGGTGCCATGGAGGTCACATCCACCAACAGACAAAACTTTAAGAGCAGGCAATGCTCCAATGTTCTGGAGAAAATTTATTGGGAGAGAAGTACGATCTAGATACAATTCTTCAAGGGTGCTAGAACTGAAGAAAGTCCCTGTGAAAAAGAAAGAAGAGATATGAAGAAAATAATGGTAGTACAGAATAGTCATTCCATTCAATATTATTAATTAAGATTTTAAGAAACGAAACTATGATTAACCTTGACTTAAATTAGTATCCTTGAGAGAAAGGGTCTTCAGGGATGGCAATGACTGCAGGAATTCCAGCTTTCTTAAACCTATGATGTGTAGAATTGAAAACAGACAATCAAGAAAGTAGTGAAATTGATAAAGAACTAATATTGAATAGTGAGATGATTTTTTGGATAAAAACAACAAATTGCCTGAAAAATCCAGAGATATTCACACCTTTACCATTGACAGTCGTCGATCCTAGCAACATATTGCCTGATAAATTTAAAGACCGGAGAGAAGAAAGTCCACTCAGATGTGATAAAATGTTGTCGTTGAATATATTATAGCTCAGGTCCAGGTTCTCGAGTTTCCCCAAACGTGATGATATGATCTCAAAACCTGCAAGAGAGTTGTTTCTATAAGTAAGTCATAATTATGAGCTCACGATATGCATAATAACTTTAATCAAGCATGATGAAATACTATCGTTGATTATTAAATGAATATAAAGTCCTCAATTTTCTTGATAAAGGAGATCTTATCAATGAGTATAAAAGAATGTCACGTAAAGCAGTTAGGTAGAAATTATATATAACTTACTATTGATACCAGCAGATATTGTCAGCTGATTGTGTGAAAGATCTAAAGACTTGAGAGATGAAAATCCAGTTAGAGAAGAAAAAATGCTATCATTGCAATGATTCCCACTTAGATGAAGGTTCTCCAGCTTTTCCAACCTTGATGACAAGACTTTGAAACCTGCATGATGTTCCTCAAAAGCATATTGGAAGGAAATAAACGCATAGAAAAAAATGATATGAGAAGGAGAAAAGAAAAGGTTTCGAAGCTAAATAACTAAAAGGTTACCATAGAAGCTACCTGATCCTGTCAACCCATTGTCTGATAGATCCAAAGACTTGAGAGTGGAAAGCCCAGTCAAGCATGACAAAATGCTTTTATCATTAAATCGGTTAGCACTTAGGTCAAGTTTCCTCAGTTTTGATGATAGGACTTCGAAGCCTGGAAGAGAATCATCAAAGCAAGATAATTGGCATTAAACACCAACCAACCTTGATTTATTTTATTATTACAAGTGCAGAAAAATTGAGCTTACCTTCATTCTCCAAGCAACCAACCAAACTAGCCTCTCGCAATTCAAGACTTTGCAATTCTTTAAAAGGCAGAAACAAAGATGCGTGGAGAACCCAATCGCCCAAGCGGAAATCCCTTACTCTACTAAGAGAGAGTTGGATCACTCGCCTTGTAGTGTTATCACACTCGATCCCATCCCACACACAACAATTACTACTGTCCACCCAATCTCCCAAGGAAAGGCGATCTGGGTCGATCAAAGATTGGATCTCCAAGAGACCAATTCTCTCTTCCTCCGAACACCCATAACAACGACCATACCATTCGCCAACCGAAGTCAATAATGCTAGCAACATCCAAGGCCCCATTCTTTTCATCATCATCTTAGATAATTCTATGAACTACTACGTAGAATATTGTAGTTTGTTATGTGTCTTTGGCAACCATAGAGGTCCTATTTATTTATTTTATTTTACTGTTTAGCACTTAGTCTATTTGCCAGGTTGGGAAAAATATTCAAATTAGTTTTGGTGGCATGTAACCTCACCAAACAATTTGCGTAGACTTTATTGACTGGGAGTCAATTATTATCGTACGTAGTGCTTTTATGCACTATCTGTGTGCGTGAATGGAAAGAAAAGCAGGGTGGCAACTGGGGTGTGAAAATGAGTTACTTCTCCAAAAAGAATATATACAATATTATTGATTATCTAATGGAAACTCCGCCTAACACACACACACACACACACACACACACACACACACAACTTTAGCTATGTTTATTTTATGCACTTTAATTAAAAATAAATTTTGGATTGTAAGAGAGACATTATCTCCCTTTTTCTTTTGGAATATAATTAATTACATGATGCAAAACTTAAATCTAAGGTATATGATCATTAAATATGTTTAAGGCTACATTTATGTGAGTATTGGTTGCATAAGAAAAAAAATCATAAAACTAGATGATAATTCACTAAATAACTCTTAATTATTCATCAAACCAATATGAAAACGCTAATATTAATTACAGCTAGGGACCAAACTGGAATTTTTGCAGATTTTTAAGGGTCAAATTATAATTTTGTCAAATTGATGAAGGACCAAAATGAAAATGTCATATCCATAACTATATTGGAATTTTGCCCATAATTCTTCTTTAATTCTGTTCAGAATCTCGGATTATGCTTCAGGGACCAATCTGGAATTTTAGCAGATTTTTTAGGGTCAAATTGTAATTTTATCAAATTGGAGAACCAAAATGAAAATTTCATAAATCCATAAATACTGGAATTTTTCTCATAATTCATCTTTAGTTCTGTCCAGAATCTAGGATTATGCTCCAGGGACCAATCTATAATTTTTCCAAAGTTTGGGGATTAAACTGAATTTTTCACAAATTGAGGGAGCAAACTGAAATTTAATCATCTTCAATCTCAAACCCAGATTTTTCACAGATCACCTACTGATATATCAATATTTCTAACTCAAATTCATCATTTAAACAAACCATAACTCAAAACAATTATCTTTACTTAAAATCTTCAAAAATCAACTAAATAACTCATTACCCCTAACAATCAAACCTGCTTAGTTATTTCTTTTGCTTCTTCTTTTTTATAATAGTTGAGTATTATTATAGAAAGGTGCTGGAACCAAAATTAGAGGCTATCTAGTATTAAAAAATGAAATTAAAGAAAAAAACTATAAAAACATATATGGTTTAACAATATTAATCAATTATTAAAATATTTCATTTTATATATATTAAAAATAAATATTAATAACTATTATATCAATTTGTGAATGTTTCAATTTGGATGGAATAGATGTTTTATATATAATATTTTTCTTTAAGAAACCAAAGTTATTAAACACGGTTAGATTTAATACCTAGATGAGGGTTTAGGTCATAGATTGGCCTAATACTAAGATCAAGATTTGGGTTATAGATCGGATAAGTTAGTTTATTGACCAGTGTTAATCTAAAATTGTATAATTTCAAGATTTTTTTGGTAGAAAAAATCAAAACTGCATAGTTAAAAAAAGTAAAATTATTTTTTGACTGAGTTGACTATGTTGTGGGTTGATTTATCTTGTCAATTAGGCTTGATTGGGTCAACTCTCACCTGGTTTTTTCTAAACATGAATCGGATTAGGTTCTAAATTAAATGTTAGGCTTGAATTAAATTTAATAATGTTGATTAAAACCACATTGTAGAAAAAAAATGAATTGCATAAAAGTAATTAACCGAAAACTTGTATTCCTTCTTATAAAGTTGAACCCATGTCAGTTGTTTTTTAGGGAAAAATATGAATTAAAGGTTAAAGCTAGGCAGTTCACTTTGCACGACAATGACAGATATAGAAGACATAACGTGCGGAAAAATCATGCCTTAATTTTGATAGTGATAGCAAAATCAAAGAGTATCATTGATAAAATAACCACAAATGATATTATTTCTAAAATACTTTATGTCATTGTCATGACAATAAGTTTTCTTCTTTGCAGTGTGAGATGGGTCTGTGAGACTATATACTGCCATCTGCATTTTTATTTTCCATGATAATTAATTAATTAATTGAGAATTTGAGCTCCTTAAGAAAAGTTGTTTATGGAACTTTGTTTTCCGGAGAAAACTCCCTTAAAACCCTTGAGCACCACCTTCTCTAAAATATCTGTCTTTACCATAACTCAGGGGCTCTGTATCTTTTTAAGGCGAATTAACAAGTTACAACTCAACTCTGTATCTTCTCTAGATATGTTTGTGACTGTGCCTTGATTTTCTCACAATTATTAGAGGGTGTGATTGTGTTTATGAGAATGATAGCGTTTATTTTTTAAAATGTTTTTTATTTTAAAAAATATTAAAATAATATTTTTTTTATTTTTTAAAAATTATTTTTGATATCACCACATCAAAATGATGTGAAAATATAAAAATATATTAATTTAAAATTAAAAAAAATTAAAAAAAATTAAAAAAACACTTTTTCACTGTAGTGTCAAACACCGTAAAAAATGGTAGGATACCAATAAATAGAGACAAATTTTATTTTCTGTTATTCTCTAAAAATATCTTCGTTCCTTGATAGAAATTTCTTGGAAATGATGGGCAACCACTCCCTTTTGACTTTGCTGGCCTCCCAAATAAATAAAGAATTCCTCTTGATAGAATTTAGTTGTATAATGTACTAAAGATTAAATATGCGACTTTAGAATCACCAAGCAATGAATCACAAGGGAAGATTGAAAGAATAATTAAAGTGATTTTACTAACATTGTAAAAGTAATTAACCGACAAGATGACCCTCCCAAGTCAAAGTCTTCTGTGGAAAAACATGAATAAAAGGTTGACGCTGGGCAGCTCACTTTCCATGAAGATGATGGATACAGAGCCCTCCCTTCTATCTTTATGGAAATCACGTCTAGAAAATCATGCTTTAATTTTAATGGTGTTGGCAAAATCAAACATTATTATTGTCTATTTTTTTTTAGCACAGACAAGATGGATAGGAATCGGCAGTATAAGATTTGTCTATGACCCTATTTATTTTTACATTTTGAAAGTGTTTTTAAAAAAAATTAAATTTTTTTTAAATTAATATTTTGTGGTGTTTTAAAATTATTTTGATACGTTGATATCAAAAATAATTTTTTAAAAATAAAAAAATAATATTTTGATGTATTTTCGAGTAAAAAATATTTTGAAAAACAACCACAATCATACTCCCAACCAATTTCGCACCCATAAACCGCTTCCCCTCAAGCTTGAGAAGGGATGCTATATATATATATATATATATGCTTTAATTTCAACTTGTATAAAAAATAAATCTTAATGTAGTGTGTTAGAATGCAACCACCGATTCATTAATTTTAATGGCTGGTCATTTAAACTTTGGTGTTTTTTCGGTATTAATATATATATTCCTCAATTATCATAAAAAATTAAGAAAAAACTAATAATAAGATTAAAAATAAATGTTTTATTTATCGAAATAATTAAAAGTAAGGTTTACTTTAGGTATATATGGGATGATAAAAAAATAAAATCAATTTATAAAAAAAATCATAGATTTAGTTTTCCTCTTTGAAGGAATTAATTAGTGGGTTGGAAAAATGTCGTCTTTTGCTCTAATATTTTCTTCACTTTCTCTATAGTTTTACCTTACACCAATATTGTCAGAAAATGATACAATATACTTCTTGTGTTATATCCTTCAAGATTTCAATTGAAAAGGAGGGTCGTAAAAAATTTAATTTTTATAAACATATCCTTAACTCTGTATCTTCTCTAGATATGTCTGTGACTGAGCTCCATAAAGAATTCCTATTTAACATTAATCTGTCCATCAAGTTTTTGATCCCCGATTAAGATTATCTTGATAAATGAGATTTTACTCTGTAATTTTAATGCATAGCTGTCAATGACCCGAAACATGCAAATTAAAATTCAAAGTGTGAGCATTGAATTTCTTGTCAGTTTACACATTTCTGCGGTGTTTCCTCTTTCCATTGATTGAAGAGCGTCTAAGAGGAAAAACTGAAAAGGCAAAAGTTCTGTTGTACACTGAAAAAGAGCATGATCAGAAATACACAAAAACAAAGATGCATGAATCCTTCTCCACTAGCGGCTCTCGTCCATCGGATCATTGTGGTTTCAAGACTGATGCCCAATCATTGCCCTCTTTGTTCGATTCCTCAGACCTTTAGGAAACTGTATATATATTCCATATAAAAGATGCCCCAAGTCTGTGCAAGGGCATAAGGGGACGGAGGACTTGACAGAGGGCTGAGGGGTGGGTGAGATGTTATGTCAAGAAATGATTTTGGAAAATTTCTTCATATGTGTTGAATAACTAAGATAAGATAGGAGTCTTGCACAAGGCAAGAACATAGGCTCTCCAAGACGATTGACCAGAAGGAGAGAAGGAAGGCTCTGTATCCTTAGCACGTCAAACACTCCTTTGCACATTAGAGAAATTGTCGAGTTATTCCTGCTTCTGCTTCTTCTTCCTTTTTCTTTTTTTTAATAATAGTCGAGTATTATTATAGAAAGGTGCTAGAGCCAAAATTAGAGGCTAGCTAGCATAAAAGAAAAACAGAGGACAATATATACAAGACAGGGGGAGGAAGTAATAACATAACATAACATATAATATATATATATATTAAAAAAAAACTTGAGTTAACGCATCAAGTCTACTATCCGAATCATGAGATCAGAATAAGCAAATTTAATGTTAAGAGATGAAATTAAAGAAAAAAACCATAAAACATATATGGTTTAACAATATTAAATTAATTATTAAAATCTTTCATTTTATATATATTAAAAATAAATATTAATAACTATTATATCAATTTGTGAATGTTTCAATTTGAATGCGAATAAATATTTTATATATGACATTTTTCTTAAGAATGTCTCTTTCATTAAAACCAAAATTATTTAACATGATTAGATTTAATACCCAGATGAGGGTTTAGGTCATAGATTGGCCTAATACTCGGATCAAGATTAGGATCATATATCGGACAAGTTAGCTTATGTTGAATGGTGTTAATCTAAAATTGTATCATTTTAAGATTTTTTTTTGAAAAAATCATAATTGAGTAGTTAAAAAAAGTAAAACTAGTTTTTGACTGAGTTAACTAGGTTGTGGGTTGATTTATTTAGTCGATTAGGTTTGATTGGGTCAACTCTCACTTAGTTTTTTCTAAACCTGAATTGGGTTAGGTTCCAGATTAAAATGTTAGGCTTGAATTAAATTTTAATAATGCTGATTAAAACCACATTGTAGAAAAAAAATTAAATTGCATAAAAGTAATTAACTGAAAACTTGTATTCCTTCTTGTAAAGCTGAACCCATGTTAGTTTTATTGAAGGAAAACTATGAATCAAAGGTTAATGCTACTTTCATGACGATGACGAATATAGAAGACTTGCTACTTTCTTTATGGAAATAACGTGTGGAAAATCATGCCTTATTTTTTATGGCGATGGCAAAATCAAAGAATATCGTTGATAAAATGAACCACAAATGATATTATTTCTACAAGACTTGTCATGACAACAAGTCTTCTTCTTTTTCTTTCTAAAGAGTCTATTTTTTGTAACACAATCAACAAGTAAGATGGATGGAAATTTGCAGTGTGAGATGGGTTTGTGAGACTATATATTGTCATCTGTATTTTTTCCATGATATAGGCTAGTAGGATGGTCCATGAGACCATTGCTATATATCAAGCGTTTTTTCTACGAGAAGGGTCCATGAGACCATTACCTCATAAGCTTGGGAATGGATAATATGATTTAATTTTTATTTAGTTTACAAAAAAAAAATTAAATGCTTATGTATAAAAAATAAATCTCAAGTGTTAGAATGCAACCACTGATTAATTAATGGACAATGAACCTTGGATTAATACATGACGCAACTTTCAATGGAATTATATTTGTGGAGGTATTTACTCGGATGTGAATTATATTTCTATTTTTTTATTTTTAAAAAAATTCTATATACTACAACTAGCTTAAGAAAGTCAAAAAAATTTAAGTGAAAAGATATATATACACACACACACAAATATAGTCAAATAAATCAAGAACTATGTGTGTTAATAAGTGAAAAAAAAACCTTAAACGATAACTCAAAATAAAAACTAGAAAAATCAAGAGACAAGTGTATATCAAGATATTTAATTTTACAAGACGTGACATTTACGCAGTATTGTTTTCTAAATTTTCTAATTAAAATAATTTTTTATTTGATCAAACGATAATAAAAACAGACACACACATTATAAATTGATTGAATAAAATAAAAAAGAAAAAATAATATGCAAAGCTGTACATATTAAAAATATTATTTGAAAATAAATTTCTTTTTATTTTCAAAAATAAAGTTCATCTATGTAAAAGATTTTAAAAAAATATATATTAATCAAAAAAACCTCTTCAAAAATTAAATGCATGATTAAAAAATAATCATCATTTTAAATAGGCTTTTTAAATAACTAAAAAGAGAGAAGGGATATTAATATAAATATAAATATAACTAAAATTAAGATTATTTTAAAAAAAATAGATAAAAAAAATTTTAAGCAAAAAAAAGTGAACAGACAACGGTGAGCTTAACTCATAAATTCAACTGAATTTAATATTTTTTTCATTAAATTTATTATAAATATAAAAAAACAAAATTAATATCATTCACGGTAAAACATAAATAAAAAACAGTACAACCGCATAGTATTCACCTCAGGCATTTTCTTTTAAATTTATAGCCGAACCTTAAAAATAAACTTTTGTGCTCAGTATCTTTTTAAGGTGAATTAACAAGTTTCAACTCAATTCTATACCTTCTTTAGATAGATGTGTGACTGTGCCTTGATTTTCTCACAACCATTAAGATGGTTCGATACCAAATAAATAGAGATAAATTTATTTCCTGTTATTCTCCGATAGTATCTTCGTTCCTTTATAGAACTTTCTTGGAGATGATGAGCTCCCACTCCCTTTTGACTTTCCTGGCCTCCCAAATATAAATAAAGAATTCCTCTTTTCTTCGAAATGATGAGAATATTTTAGAATATTCTGGTTGACGCCAGCTGTCAACAACTATCTTACATTCCCAGCACATGCCTTTGCAAGATATTAAAGGCTCAT
>Ga0307515_10011796_pt1 | contig 16535 bp, 18 predicted proteins | sample 17_EM_MG_FD_194513 | JGI IMG/M metagenome (GOLD analysis project Ga0307515, IMG submission 194513) | Populus trichocarpa ectomycorrhiza microbial communities from riparian zone in the Pacific Northwest, United States - 17_EM | ecosystem: Host-associated > Plants > Roots > Unclassified | place... | reverse complement strand
TTCACTATAGGTCTCAATCACCACAAATACTTGTGGTGGTTTTCACCATAGGTCTAAATCACCACAAATACTTGTGGTGATTTGGGTCAATGGTCGCGTGAGTGATTGAATATATAATGAGAGCATCACAGATGGGGCAAATATTTTCGATAGCACATGTACATAATATCTAGAATATTTTTACATGCAGGAAACACCTCGTAGTAGAAGTCGAATGAACACCATAGAAAGCGCACGATCGCGTGTTCAATGGAACGTCGACCAGTCAATCAATGGAAATTTTCGTTTTCGAGCTATATTAGAGGTACTGTCCAAGAGGAATAAGAGGCAATCCAATTTCAGGTGCGGCGGTGCACTCACTTTGTGCAGGAAGGGATATGATGACAGTGAACTTTGTCATTTTCAATTTCTGAGCTTGTTTCCGGGCGCTGTTGCTGATGGCTACACATGGTCTGTTTAAGTTTTTATCTAAGTCCGAATCACAACAAGTCACAAATAGATCGAGATCGGCGCAACCCCGCAACCCCAAACTTGAACCCTTCCACGTCCGTCACCCCCAGTCAAGTCCCCCCGATCCCATACCCTCCCCATATTGGTCTACGATACTTGTGAGTGCGATTCAGCTTCCCGATCGTGTGCTTTCCTACCGTTGGGACGCGTGAGCCCAATCTGGGCCGGGATTGCGAACCTAGGAGGCCGTTTCTGGACTGGCTAACATTATCTGTGTATTGAAATAGGTGTAGTACACAGCATAGCACGCTCAGCATTCCATTCGGCAGTGCATGGATTACTCGTCGGCCTGGTCAAGCGGTAGGGCTGAGATTCGTCGAAATTCAGACAGCGGCAACGATGCCCCTCGATACTGCTTCACCTTATGGTGGCACCCTCGTAGATGCCCCAGTCTACCCTCACGCTTCAACCGTCAAGTAAGTCACTGCCACGGTCAGCCAATTCGCAGGCCAGGTCGAGTGGCCGGCTCGCCTGACCTCAAGCTCACCTTCTTGCTTCCTATCGCTGTAGATCAACCGCCTTGGAGATCACAATCAACAGTCCCCATCTCGAGCTCCGGTTCCCAAATGGGGAATTACCAGGTCCGATCAAACGCGTCCCCGCATTCATCACCAAAGGTTCGATACACAATTGCCCTGAATCCTGACGCATGTCCCACCAGCACCCAGGCGAAGCTCACTGTAGCGGTAAGCGGTCACTAGACCATCCCACTCTGCAATCATCTTCATCACACATCACTCTCCGCTGACTTACTGGGTCTATAGCTCGAAGGTGCTTTCTACTGGTCAACACCAGTCACGAAAATGGCACCCGCCCCTCAAGTCCCATCACTCGGAATTCGTTCTCTCAGCAGGAGATCTACTGATCCTCCCGTCCCCACTCAAACAACGATAGAGCACAAGCACGGCTTCTCTTACACCTACATGGAGCTTTCAGTCTCATCCTCTGATGCCCCCTCCGAAAACGGTCCCTCCATGCTCGATAGCACCTTTTCACAGACTGCACCTGGAGCCAGTGCGTGCATCCACGTTCTTTTTCGTGATAGCTCTCCTCTCCTGACATGTGTGTTTCACCAGACTAGATGCACCCTTTGTCTTCGAGCCTGGTTCCGAGCCAGATTCGATCTACGCTACTCCAGCAAAGACCAAGACGTGGAACGAACACCCTCTACAAGCATCCTCGCACTCTGCCCCACCATGGCCGATGCCCACCGCCACCCATGGGGGGATCAGCCGCACGCTGAGCCTGAACGCGTCGAGCCTGCCATTCAAGGTCATGCTGCGCGACTCACGCGGTGCAAAGACAGACATGCAACCGGAGAGCCTCAAGTCCTTCGTCGCGTACTCAACCACCCGCACTGCCAGGTCGGTGCGCGAGCAGGAGCGCGACGAACAGCTCGCCCAGGGAAAGCCCTTCAATCCTTCCATTCGTTCATTTTGTCCGTTTGTCTCCCACAGTCTACGCAGACGCTCAAAACGTCGAAAATTGACCTTTTTCTGCTCTCAGGAATCTGCTCTCAAGCGCTCTCTCCTCAAGCTTTCCAGACTCTTCCTGTAGCCACTTGTTCACCTGCTGTCTGTTTCAGCACTCGAGGTACACAGCCTTCTATCTCTGTCACTTTCCCCTTGCTAACCAATTCCTCCAGCATTTCGTTCTTGGATGTCTTGGACCATTGGCACCAGGTAGGTGAACTCTTACCGACCCTTTCTTATGCATAGGCGTCTGACCAGGTATTCTAGAGCCATCAACGTTGCGCATTGTTTATGAAAACCTTCTTGCCGATTCCGTCTTTTCTTCCCTTATTATTGTAGTGTTTTGTTAGATTTAATTCACAATAAATATTGATTCTGTTCTTTTCATAAACATGGTGAAAATCGCATTAAATTTGTAGCATTTTGTATTGTAGAATTCACTGTAAATCTCACTACAAGACGTGTTGATATTCACCGTAAGTACAGCCCAAGAAAACACCATAAATCAGACAAATCTACTATTAAAATTCACTAGATCTATTATTGAAATTCACCAGATCTATTATTGAAATTTACCAGATCTTCAGGTGAACTTCACCGGACCTTGCATCACCACATTTCGTGGTGAAACATGTGGTGAGATATGTGGTGTATTTACTGTGGTGAAATTCACTATGTACATTTCACTCAGTGGTCTGCAAGGCCGACAATATTCCCGTTGTCGCGTCGTCCCCTGACGATCCAACCAACGCCTTCGTAGCGTCACGAGCACAGTCGCTGATTTTCAGATCTCAAAGAACAACTACCGAGACGAGTTGCACACGAGTCTCATCACCTGTATCGCGCAGCTTTCCAACACCGTGGTCCAGCACCGTCAGCACCGTTCGCAAGGCCCTCATCCGAATAACCTGCCATCTTGGCTCCCCTGGTTCTTCTCCCGCTCGGATTCAACACTGGGCCCACCAAAACCCCCACTCATACCATGCTTGACACTTGCTCAGTGTGGTTCCAGACCCGAGTACCACTTTGGACCAACGGTGTGTATCAACCTCCCCTGCTGCCGCAACATTAATTTAACGGTTTTGCTAGGTCTTTGTAGGAGGCCGCTCGCAAAGGACACCTTGAGAACCTTCTTCGCGCCATTTGATCCAATTCACTACGTATGTGGTTCATCTTATCTCTTGTACGTCTCTCTACTGTCCCTAATACACACGTCTCCCTAGGTCAAAGTCCCTCCCAGCAAATCATGCGGTTTCATCCAATTTGTTAGATTTCTTGTTCATTATGATGATTCCTTTTCCTTTATTACGTATATTCCCCTATTTTTCTTTGTTGTATTTCTGTATTTCAAGCTTCCACATGATTTCACATGCCTCAGACGCTTGTCTTCTTACATTGTCTGAGGTATGTGCTATCAGTTCCACTGTTGCTCACCAACTCACCTATCCATAGTATATTCTTATTAGGTGATTCTAATATACAGACGCTTGTCTTCTTACATCATCTGAGTATATTCTTATTAGGTTATGAGCACCTCTGCGCTATAGAATCTGAATACTCAAGAAGAAACGTCCACACACTACCTTATGTCCCTTCCTATTCTGTTGTTCCTGTCGATCCCCCCCCATCCGCTCGAACCGCCCCCCCCTGCCACAATGAGTGAGCACAAGCCAGACTCCTATGTCAAGCTGAGCTATGAAAACTGGCAGAGCTGGGAGCTATACGTCCAGAGCGCCATATTCTGAAAGAACACAATAGTTGCATTTGATCCCATCCCCCTCGATCCCAGCATGCAGCAACAGGCCGTCCTGGCGGCGGCTACGAGCAGGGCACTTGCACCGACCGCAGGTACTACACCTAGTGTGACAGTTACCCTGCAGCTGACCACTGAAGAGTTGAAGACGTACTGCGATGACCTCAAAGAATGGAGGGCAGCCAACAATGTCGCGAAAGGCGTGATTCTGGGTTCTGTATCGGACGAGGTACGCCACGTCCTCGTTCTGGGAGATTCGGCAAAGGAGATGTACGATAAGCTTAAGGCGGAGGTGGTGAAGCAATCGAGTGGGAGTAGTGTGTATGGCACACAAGTCGAACTCGTACGCAAGGTCTTTAAGGACGCCCCAACTCTAGAAAATTTCAAGCAGCACCTTACGTTTTACTGTATGAAAAATGCCACGCTCATTGCTACTGGGTCCAGGCTCTCTGAGTCATACCTCACCTTCCTCCTACTATACTCGTTCAGCTCCTTAGAAGATCCGGTATGGGCGATGACCATCTCGAACATCTCCACGTCCGACACTCCTCTCGGACAGTGGTCTTTTAATCAAGTGGCTGGGAAACTACGCGAAGCTCTTCGAAGCATGAACCGTTCTTCTGAAACGTCGACCTCTAGTGCCAGCCAATCAGCTCTCAATGCCACGGCAAGCAAGACGAAGCCTGGTCACTACAGCAGACTGCCGTGCATGTACCCCAACTGCCTTAAGCCGAAGACCCATCCTATCGATAAGTGCTGGGCAAAGGAGAGGGACGAAAAAGAGAAGGAGAATGCTAAGAAACGTAAGGCCAAGAAGGCCAAGAAGAAAGCCGCCATTGACTCTGACTCTGGCTCGGAGTCAGGCTCAGAATCATCAGATTCGGACGCGGGCAAGACTCGGAAGAAACGTCACCATGCCAATCGCTCGCAGGTGAAGACTCTGCGTGTTCTCAAGGCGACCACCAGGTGAGTACGTTCCTATAAGGGATGTGCAACTGAGGATGGACTCTTCATCACACATCCAGATTCCGGGGCATCGAATCACATGACCCATAAGCTCAAGCTATTCGACTTGTCATCATTCAAGATGCTGAAGAAGCCTATCCCAGTGAGCCTCGGGGACGACTCGGAGGTATTTGCGACCAGGAAGGGAACGATCCGTGTCGTGTTCAAGGTCAATGGCAAGAACAAGGAGGGAAAGTTCAACGATGTACTGTATGTACCTGATCTCAAGGTCACACTCCTATCTGTCAGTCAGTCTGCACATCTCCCCCACTGCAAGATTACATTCGATGGTGACGTATGCGAGTACATTGACAAAAACTCCGGCGAAGTAATTGCTCGCACGTACGCATCGGGCGAATCCGATCTCTACACACTGGACACAATTCCGTTGGTGCACAAGGTGGATGCAAAGCTCGCCTCTTCTTCCTTGATCAACATTAATGTCTTGCACAGGAGGCTGGGACATCTCGGGCTTGACAACTGTCGCCTGATGGTGAACCGTCGACTGGTGGATGGAGTCGATAGAATTACTGGAAAGGAAGAATTCTGTGAGGGTTGTGCATATGGGAGATCGAAGAGGAAACCACACCCACCAACTGGAACTAGGACTAGGCGCAGACTTGAAAGAATACATGTCGACATTTGTGGACTGCTACCGAGTTCAGTTGGAGGGAACTGTTATTTCCTTCTAATCGTTGATGAGCACACCCAATATACGTGGACTGAGTTCCTACCAAGGAAAAGCAACGCATTCACCTGCCTTCGGAGGTGGAAGTTGCGAGCCGAATGGGAAACCGACCTCAAGCTCCAGTATCTGAAATCAGATGGAGGCATGGAGTTTGGTAGTAAGGCCTTCGAGGAGTGGTTAGCAGCCGATGGGGTTACACACGAGAAAAGCACTCTGTACGAACACGAGCAGAACAGCCTAGCTGAGAGGGGAATTCAGACTATCTCTCAATGGGCTATGTGCCAGCTGTTCAGTGCGAACATGACTGTAGGGTTCTGGCCGTATGCCATTGATACTGCGACCTATCTTGTCAATTGCAGTCCGACCACGGCACTCACTGGCAAGACTCCATTCAAGGCATGGACAGGAGAAAAGCCTAATATAAAGAATCTACGTACATTTGGAGAGATGGGATATGTGCACATCCCGCCAGAAACGCACAAGAAATGGACATGAAAAGCCCGTCCATGTCGCTTCCTCGGTTACACGCCCAGGTTGAGGAACTACAAGCTATGGGATCCCGAGAAGCACTGTGTGGTTGAGAGTCCAAACGTCGATTTCGACAGATCTTCTGTGACGCGGATGTCTACCATGCACGATTGAGATCTACACGACCTGAAAGAAGCACTGGACGTACGTGGTATCTCTCGAGCTGCTGAGGAACCAGACACTAGACCGGCTACAGAAGTCGGGGTTGGATATGGGAGTGCGAGCGAGTGGGAGTCGGACGCCGAGATATTGCGACCGAGGGCTACTGAAGATGAGGTTGTGCCCAATGGTCCCAATCCAGTAGCACCTCTGATTCCTAGGGGGCCTGATGCGCCTATTCGGCATCGACACTCAGAGGTTGAGAGGTTGGCAGACACGGCAGGACCACTGCCCGCTATGGAGAGGAGGAGACTGAGGGCTGCCATTGGTACTGTCGGTGACATTCCGAAGGCTGTGGGCAACCATTGCGCTTCAGTGGGAGTTGTGGAGATTGGTGAGAAAGATGCGTCGAATGCAAGGAAGTATGTGTATTATGAAGCACTACTGGTTGCTGAAAACACTCACCTCCATAACGAACTGATAGATGTCAATGAAGCGAAATGGAGACCCGATTGGCTGAAATGGAAAACCACAATGCAAGAGGAACTGGACTCACTAGATCGACATGGCACCTACGAGCGAGTGAACGAACTTCCGATAGGCAGAAAAGCTGTTGGATACAAATGGGTCTTCAAGCTGAAACTGAATCCGGATAACTCGATAGCCCAATACAAAGCTCGTCTAGTCGCAAAAGGATACTCACAAGTTCCCGGTCAGGATTTCACTGAGACTACATCGCCCGTAGCACGACTTGCATCATATCGCACCCTACTTGCATTAGCCGTGAAACTGAACCTCGAAGCTCATCATCTCGATATTGAAACTGCATTTTTTAACGGAACGCTAGATGAAGAGATATATATGAAGGCTCCAGACAGATTCGATACAGAGAAGAACAGAATCTGGAAACTTCGAAAATCTCTCTATGGACTAAAACAAGCATCACACATATGGAACAAACTACTAGATGGCACCCTGAAGAAGTTAGGCTTCAACCGATGTGGAAAGGACACATGTGTCTACCTATTCCAATCGGAAACGAAGTTCATCATTCTTGCAGTTCACATGGACGACATGCTGATAGTCTCGAACTCGAAGTCCAAACTTGCTGAAATGAAGCTCAACCTCTGCGATGGAATCGGTAATTCCGCTAATCTCTGACAGAGATTAATGCGACGGAAGCCGAGAGGGATGGGAAGGGTCTTGAGGCTAGTCCGTTCGCCAATGGAAATAGGATCTCCTCTCGTCCATGCGCGCCAGCGGGAATATAATCTCCGAAGGAAAGGGGAGGGAATGGGTACGACAGCTTACGGGCTTGTCGGACCTAATTCCCAAGCAACTGCCCAAAAGCACGACGGGCGCCCAATCTGTCTCGGCGTAAATGCTCTGACTAGGTGCGACACCGAAGGGGCTGACTGAAGCGGGGTTTCGGTCCGGCTGGCTAGCCTGGCGGTGCTGTGGGTGGGAATTAGCACGCGAGGGCGGGGGAATGATCCACACGGTCTTGAGGTCCGAGGTCCGACGAGCCGAAGCGAGTGAGCGAGCGAGGGCGGGGCGTCGGGATTCTTATCAAGCAAGGCGGGGCACAATAACGTACGTCTATAATCGAGACGTCGAGTGAGGTATGTTCCCCATCGAGTCCGAGCTTAAATACAAAGCCTAAACTACATACATGCGGCTACGAGACTGCAGGAGGCGGTGAAGTGGAAGGCGGTGGAGTGGGTGGCATGGCATAGTGTAGGTGGTAAGAAGCAGAGGCGGGGGTGGTGTGGAAGTGGAAACTACACACGGGCAGTGAGGTGGAGGCTATGCGAACGCGGTGGAACGGGAGTGGAAGCGAGGAGGAAATAGTGGAGCGCGCGGGGCGGAGGGCCTACACTATTGGGGCGAGTCTAGTAGCGAGCGGAGAGTGATACAAACGTGAGGGAAATACACGATACAAATCGGAAAGCACCAGAAAGAGTCCATAATACGAAACACGAGTCACGGGGAGCGGGGGAGGAAACGAGGGGATCGGAAGAGAGGCGGAAGAGGAGCGGGATCGGAGGGAGGGTGTCGGAGCGACCGGAGGGAGCGGAGATCGTCGGAATTAAGAGGATAAGAGGAGAAAAAGGCGATATTATCGCAACCTCACCAGACACTTTAAGGTGAAGGACTTAGGCGAGGTGAAGTTCCTACTCGGAATCAAGGTAATCCGCAATAGAAAGTCGGGCTCAATAGATCTCTCACAACAAGTGTATATAAATCAGTTGCTCAAACGGTTCAACTTGCAGGATGCGAACCCTGTAACTACTCCGCTCTCGTCCGGTGTTCATCTCACTCAGGACAACTGCCCAGTAACCGAGGAGGAAAAGAAGGATATGGAAAACGTTCCATACGCAAGCCTTATTGGAGCACTCATGTATGCCACTATAGGTACATGACCTGACATTGCGTTCGCTGTGGGAGCCTTAAGTCGTTTTCTCGGAAACCCTGGCAGACGACATTGGAATGAGGCGAAGCATGTTCTTAGCTATCTAAAAGGAACATCGAGTTATGCGATTCGATATTACGCAGACAAGTCCAAGATCGGAGAGGTTTTCGGGTATTCACAGGGTGTAGGGATGCGGCTGACCAATGGATCAATTGAAGGCTTCTGCAATTCAGATTGGGCAGGATGTGTGGATACCAGACGGTCGACCTCTGGATTTGTGTGGATGATGGGAGGTGGTGCGATTTGTTGGAGGAGCAAACTTCAAACGATCGTTGCGCTCTCGTCTACGGAAGCAGAGTACGTTGGCACTACTCCAGCTGTTCAGGAAGTGGTATGGCTCAGGGACCTACTGTGCGAATTGGGGATTGCAAGTACTGCTCCATCACTTCTGAACATGGACAATCGGGGAGCCATATGCCTCACTCGCGGAGCTGGGGATAGTAACCAAATGAAACACATCAACATTCGATATCACTTCATTCGGTCACACGTCGAATGCAAACACATTGAGGTTCGATACTTGCTGATGGACGAAATGGTTGCGGACATTCTCATGAAGAATCTCGGACATATCAAACACGACTATTTCATCGGGAAACTAGGTATAGTTTCACGATCGAGTGGGAGTGTCTGAAATCGTGTTTTGCTTGAGTGGGAGTGTTAGATTTCTTGTTCATTATGATGATTCCTTTTCCTTTATTACGTATATTCCCCTATTTTTCTTTGTTGTATTTCTGTATTTCAAGCTTCCACACGATTTCACATGCCTCAGATGCTTGTCTTCTTACATCGTCTGAGGTATGTGCTATCAGTTCCACTGTCACTCACCAACTCACCTATCCATAGTATATTCTTATTAGGTGATTCTAATATACAGACGCTTGTCTTCTTACATCGTCTGAGTATATTCTTATTACAATTCATCCAAAAGGCTGACCCAGAGGGCGCTATTGTGGCAGTAAGGTCCACCTGAGCTGAGGCTGGCAGTGCGTATCTTTACTACTCCTGGTACCTCTGTTTACCTGACCACTACATGACCATATCTAGATCGTTCCTCCACCGCCCCAACTCTGCCCTTCCAGCTGTGTCTGCAACCCCGCAGTTGTCTCAAAACCTTAATAGCGGACCTTCTGGGAACCGCTATCCACCGAGTATCGCCCTCCAGTCCCTGAAGGGCCCCAGACCAGCGATCAGGTCAACCACATCATTGAACGCCTTCAGGGTATCATTCTCAACAATGGTGGTGGTCTAAGTCCGAACAGAGGAGCAGTTCATCAACTGCGGCCCATCCCACCAGCTGTGATTCCTGCCTGCCACCACCCAACGACTACGGGACACGTTATTCCAACGGCATTGGAGGTGGATATATGCGCAACGGAGGAGAGGCATACAGACACTGCGGGATGTCTTGGCCCCCACTGCCCCCTTGGAGGCAAATTCGGCCAGGGCGAAGGATATGGCTACTATGATGGTAGATACGGCGGCGGGGGCCGTGGTTATGATGATTGACCCCTCGTTCGTCCTGGTGGTGCTGCCTATGGAGGATTTGGCGTGTTACGACGGCATAGACCGCTTGGTGGTGCTGCACGTGGACGTGAAATGGGTATGAGCAACGGAGGTGCCGCGCCTGGTGGTACGCTCGGTGTTGGAGGATTCGATTTCGACGACGCGAGCAAGTCCCCGCTGCGCCCGATAACATTCGCGGAGACTCACTCTATGGCCTCCCCCACGTTGGCCGTGGCAACGGTACGATCGGAAGTGGTGCAAGTAGAGGTCCCGGAGGTTCCCGTTCGGCTGTGAGAGACTCCTTGGGCGTTGATGGAGGTGTGAGCGATGTCCTTCCGCGTTGGTGGAGGTGCGAGCGATGCGAGCGGTGCTCACGGCGCGACTACGACTGCTACGGCGACTGGAGGTGCTGGAGCGTATGCGTCGAGGTATACCTAAGCAATTAGGGGATGAAATTGGGTTTGTGTAATACCGGTTTATGCAACCCTCTTTCGACTCGACATACAACCCCCCGACCCACACACATACACACATAAATTCGAATCCGACTCCGACTCTTTATCGTACATATCACCCGCAACAAATCCCAGCACGACAACGGCCGCCTGTGGAAGTCGCGCGGCTCTATGGCGACCTCGACATTCGACATTATCCTTCTTGCGCTCGACTCAACAACCCAACACTACGACCCACAGCGCCGTTTACCTTCTCCCCCTCTCCCCATGGCACAATACCGTGGACATACTGAAACAAGAGCAACCAACCCGCTCCTCGCCGTTCGCGCTTGCTTGCTCCCTCTCTCCTTACCACTCCAAGACTCGTCTCCCTGGCCCTAAACCAAGTGTGTCACATAAGGCTCTTCTCTTTTGCTCTCCGTGTTTTCTCGATGAAATGGTCCAACCGACTTAGTGTATTCTCGTTCGCTCCGTTTCGTTCTTCCACGCTTTCTTTGGACTCCGCCGCCCGCTGCTGCTTTTGTGTTTATCCCTCCATCTTCCAAAGAATATCGTGTAATTTCCCCCAGCCTTTCCAGAAGAAACGCGCATTCTTTGTACTCTGTGGCACATCAGCTCCAATTTCTCAATCTCAATCTCTTTTGATATCGGTCGTGAACGTCTCCTGATCAAGAATATACTCAATGAATATCCACGGTTTCGATCTTCACATCGGCTTTTGAATAATACAGTAGTGCAATTTTTCTTTTTCCTTTCTTTTTCATGACTCGTCTTTGTCTCCCCCATTGCATCTAATGGGTCTTTGAAGTCCTACCTCCCCTCTTTGGATTATTCTCCATCTCTTCCGTGCCTGCCGCGCACATCTCGCTGGTTGGTTATCTATGCAAATAAATACTATTCTGCTGTGCTGTCACGAATGACGTCGGATGCACTGGGACAAAATGAGGAGCTCCAGGAAGACCGGATCGAGCTTCAATAACCACAGATCATTTCATATACAAAAGGTTACGAGGAAAGTATGGTTAGCGCTGTGCACTGGTGAAAATTTGGGTCCAAGCGGTTCCAAATACAAAGTCTTTAAAATCAAGAGAAACTAGTCGACCATCAGGTATAAAGGGAATTGTAATGAGAATGGCTGCATGGAGGCCTGTACGACAATCTAGGGGTACCCAATAGAGTAAGCCGCCGTCTGAGTCTCTGACCCAACCCTCCGAGTCAGGCCGTGAATAGAAATGAGCATGGAGTGGATTACAAGAGGAGGATGGCTGATGCGAAAATGGTTCCGGCACACGGATGGTATTGCTATCAGATCCAGAAACAATGTGCTGCTCATTGGGAGAGGGAGCAACGGACAGGGCAGTCGGAATTTCTCCCTCCAGAGGCCTGCCAACCCTCTTGGCGTCCCAGATTCGAACCGTGTGGTCCCATGACCCAGAGGTGATATACCTCCCATTGGGAGAGTAGGCGACAGACGACACATAGTGGCTATGCCCCTCCAGAGGGTTGCCAACTGCAGCACCAGTCTCGGCATCCCAGATTCGAATAGTGTTGTCATGAGATCCAGAGGTGATATGCCGCCCATCGGGAGAGTAGGCGACGGACGACACTTCGTTGCTATGCCCCTCCAGAGGGTTGCCAACTGCAGCACCTGTCTTGGCATCCCAGATTCGGATCGTCTTGTCCCACGATCCAGAGGTGATATGCCGCCCATCGGGAGAGTAGGCGACGGACAACACAAGGTTGCTATGCCCCTCCAGAGGGTTTCCAACTGCAGCACCAGTCTCGGCATCCCAGATTCGAATCGTGGTGTCCCACGATCCAGAGGTGACATGCCGCCCATCGGGGGAGTAGGCAACGGATGACACATGGCTGCTATGCCCCTCAAGAGGGTTGCCAACTGCAGCACCAGTCTTGGCATCCCAGATTCGAATCGTGTTGTCATGAGATCCAGAGGTGATATGCCGCCCATCGGGAGAGTAGGCGACGGACGACACACGGTCGCTATGCCCTTTCAGAGTGTTGCCAACTGCAGCACCTGTCTCGGCATCCCAGATTCGAATCGTCTTGTCATCAGATCCAGAGGTAATATGCCGCCCATCGGGAGAGTAGGCGACGGACGACACAGAGTCGCTATGCCCCTCCAGAGGCTTGCCAACTGCAGCACCAGTATCGGCATCCCAGATTCGAATCGTCGTGTCATAAGATCCAGATATGATGTGTTGGCCATTCGGAGAGTAGGCAACGCAAGTCACCTCGCCGATGTGCCCCTTAAGGGGCTCACCACTTATAGCACCGGTCTCAGCATCCCAGATCCGAATGGTCATGTCGGAGGATCCGGAAATGATCTGCCGCCCATTGGGGGAATTGCTTATGCAATTAATCCCGCCAGTATGCCCAATCCATGACAATGGCGGTGCTGGCCATGACGACAAGCTCCCTCTCACCACCTTGATGCACTTAGTAAACCGAGTGCTGAAGGTATTTGATAAAGTCGAGTCTAAGGGCAAGAAGGGTCGGGTTGAGAGGTACGTGTGCGGAGCGCTGATAGAGATGGGGGTGCGAAAAGTGATGATGAAACGGCAAACGTCTTGAATTCTCTCGAGAATGGTCGGATTTCCATTCTACTGCCAATCAGAAATACCCCAAATACAAGCTGGAGCTGGACTGACCTTGGCCCAGGATATCACCCTTCGAATGCTCGGAGCACCCACCGGGACCATTCTCAAAATGCTCAATACTTCAACCCAAAACAACGAGTACAGTCCTTCAAAGAATTGCTCCAAGGTATCCCACACCCGCTGATCATCATCATTGTCCGGAGCAAAGCAAAGATGATTTGACCAATAAAGACAACTATAGTGCAAGCAGTCGGGAATGTGCTTTGTGATTCGGGATGGGAGATCTTTGATGTCCGCGTTAGCGAGTCGGGAATCTTCGAGCCCGCAGATATTGAAACGGAGTTGGCGAACCATCGTCTTGAGACAATCAATTCCCAGCTGCGTGTTTGCGTCCCGGAGGTTGATTCGGTAGTCGCGAGGACAGTGGTTGCTGACAAGGAATTCTGAAATTGATAAATGCCGGACACGAATCCCTCTATTGGCCCCTTCGTCTCGATATAGCAAAGAGCTGAGGCCATCCACCCACGTTTTGACGAGGTTCGGTTTTACTCCCGCCAGCTCTGCAATTGCCCCCTCGCATAGGGCGCGGTATGGAGACGCTGTCAGAAGCACTCCAATCATCCCCCGGAACTCGGATTTTCTATCCTTTATTCGCGACTCTAGGATACTTGAGTAAAGTGCGTAGAGAGCCTCGGCCCCAGGACCAGCTGAATCCTCGGAGGCTGCGTTCAAAAATTCTGTGGGGTCCGCAAAATGCTCAAGGGCGAGAACAAGGGTATTGATGAAGATGAAGAGGCCATTCGCCCGAGAGATTATTTTGTCCAAGAGTGATTCTTCTGGCCAAGGCTCGGAGAGATCGTCTGAGAGATGCTTTTCACGTCCGACTGGGCCAAACACGCTTCGAGCGAAGGTTCGCAGATCACCACTGGCTTCTTGATCTGTAGCCAAATCATATCCCAAGTACGACGACTGGGGGAGTCCATCAAAGAACCGTCGGATATCGGCTTCGGGTCTGCTGGTGATGATAATTCTCAGCCACGAAGCACGGGTAGTCGCGCCTGTGAGATGCCTCAAGAGACGTGAACGACTACGATCGTTGCCGCATTCGTCGAACGCGTCAATGACAAAGACATGGAAATCGTTTGGGCGTTTAGGAAGTTTATCGAGCAGGTCAAGGAAGAATGAGTCGTTCATCGACGCTGGTGTCAGGTTTGGGTCGTTACGAAGACAGTTTGCCACAATCTTTCGAAACGGGGGGAAGATCTCTGCGAGCTTGAAGATGAGAGTCGGCAGGACATTCTTGGCCTCACTCAAGTTCGGGTCATCCCTCCGGCAGAAAAAGGCCCCAGCGAGCTGCCTTTTATCATGGAGGCGTGCACAAATCGAATGAGCTAACGAGGTTTTGCCGATTCCGGGTAAGCCGTAGATCCAGTATGTATTGCTCTGGAGAGGTTCTTTCTCCTCTGATTTATTGGCTACCCAATCTATGATTTCTTCGAGGCGAGATTTGCGGGTATCCTCCATACAGCGGAGGTCCCGGTCATATCCGGTCTCGATTGGTTTAAGACGATTGAGTAGGAGCGTTTGCTCTACACAAGGCTACTAAGAACGGGCTCACGCGATATTGGGAAAATGTGTGCTTACCAATTCCTTTGACTCCGCGCAGGGCCTCGACATCGACTGCACGCAGGAAGTCTTCAATGACGTTTGCTAACTCTTCACCCAGTTTCTCCATCGTTTCTTTGTCCTTCGAATGAAGCAGCGCTTCTCCTGCTCGCTCTGCGATCATCAGCATTTGTGGAATCCAGAATAGTGACAACCTACTGAATCGCCCATGCCTGACGTACTCGCATAAAAATTCGGCGATCGTTTGCATTGCTTCGAACATTCGCGGCATTATTTTATCCAAGATATCTGTCTCTTCGTTGACGATTTCGTCTGCGACCATGTTCGCCAAAGGCGAGACGCGCTGCAACTGATCCAACAGGCTCGATGGCACCTGATCGTATTTGTTCTGTTCCTTCAATACCTGAACGATCAAGCGTTACCTCTGGTTTTGATACGCCAGTAGAGAGCACGAACCTCGAATATGACTTTGGCAACACCGAGGACAACCTTTGCGATCGGATCCAACTGAGCGGTGTCAATGTCCTGCTGGTTTCCAAACGGCAGAACTGACCTCAGCGAGTGCAGCGCCAAGTTGAATCCCTCTTCCCAAATTACCCTCCATCGATTTACTCATCAGTGGGTTATATTTCTCCATCAATACTTCAAGTTCTTGGAGCGACTCGCGCAGAGATTTCGCCTATGCGGGCATTGTTAGCTGGCTGAGGTGCTTGGTGGTAAAGTGACGAACGGTAGCACCCGCAGAGAACCGTAATTCTAGAGACACATGAGTCTTTCCGATGGCAATGTCCTCTGTCCTTTTGTCAGACATGAACGGATGAATCGGTGATCACGACTGACTCTGTACAATAAACTCATGATTTGTGGTACCCCAGTACTCATCGGAGAGCCCTTGTAGGTCGATCTCTTCGTTTGCTTGTGTCTTCTTTTCCTTGAACAGAAGCATTGTGACCCTTTGGATCTTCACGCGAATTTTGGATGTCGGGGAAATATCTCTACGAGCACAGTGCGCTCAGTGTGCATATATAGCGAGAACAGGGGACGTACACGAGTTGGATTGGTGTCCAGGTATGGGTAGCATTCTTCCGTAACTCGATCTTCTGATTCCCCACAAACAACACCAGGTGATATACCGAATTTTGACCATCTTGCAGAGTGATTTCTGTATGACACGTAAAATCAGCGGTGACCTAGATCGGAGTGAAGCGCCGCACGATCTAAATGTAAGCTTTTCGGTGGTCAGAAAACAATGCTGCGCTAGCTGGCTGGGTACTTACAAGTGGATTGGCTTGGGTGCTTGAGTGGCCATGTTGGTTTACCTTCGAGCCGCGCCGAGGATTGGGAGAGGGGAGAATTGAAGGCAACTTGGAACGTGGGATCAGTGAGGTGGATTGCGGCTACTCGAAAGATAAACTGAAATGCGGGCGCCTCGCTGTTATCAAAGAAGCGCGAGCGAACCAACCCCAAGGACCCGATGGCGGTGCGATGTACAATCGGCAAGACCATCGGCCACCCAGGTGTCTGCCGCTCTAAGCGAGGGACATCCCCGAGGGTCTTTTAAACCTACCAAATGTAGATGAGTGCGTAGATAGATCTCCCTCCTATACATTAGAAGTTCTTCAGGTGGACCACGGGAAGACGTATCCTGACACTCCGACTTGTGAGGTCGATTTCACACTTGATCCTAATGAGCCAGGGACCTCCGGTGGGTAGCCTGACAGGTTTGACAGGATCAGTCACTGATTGCAAATTACCGGTAAGTCACGCAGTCAAATTCGATAACTCTGTGACAGCTATGACAG
>Ga0307515_10011795_pt1 | contig 16537 bp, 12 predicted proteins | sample 17_EM_MG_FD_194513 | JGI IMG/M metagenome (GOLD analysis project Ga0307515, IMG submission 194513) | Populus trichocarpa ectomycorrhiza microbial communities from riparian zone in the Pacific Northwest, United States - 17_EM | ecosystem: Host-associated > Plants > Roots > Unclassified | place... | reverse complement strand
GAAAGAAAACTAAAATGATACACTTTTGAACAAATTATTTAACCTGATGACTTTAGATCAACTTGACTGTCCCCTAATTAACCCCGATCCAAAACTGGATTAGACACCGAATGCGAAGTAACGACAACGTTAATAATTACGAGGACTGTGTCTAATTAGAGAAGGTCTCACCATAACATGGGTCCCTATGATATATGATCTCTTCAATTGAAATGAAACCTAGACTTTATTATTATTATTATTATTATTATCATCCATAACTTCTAATTATATGATACAGATACTTTATGTTTTTATTTTTAATAATTTTCCAGTTGAAATTCATTTGTCTCGCTTGACTTGGTGATTCTCTACTACTTAATCAACACCAACTTCATGTGACTCTTCTGTGGAGAATACACTGTGAGCATATCACATCATTGCTTTTAATCAATGGTGTAGAAAATTTAGGAAATTTTGAGTCATTAATAAAGGAAGATGTTTGGTAATACAATCATTATATTTTATTATTCTCTTCTTTAACCTTGCAAGAACAATTAATATTTTATTTGGTATTGGTTATTTTTTAAAATATTTTTTTAAAGAAATTATTTTTAATATTATTATATCAAAACAATCTAAAAATATATAAAAAAATTAATTTGAAACAAAAAATAAAATAAAATATTTTTAAAATATAAAAACAAATAAATTCTAATTATTACTATATTATAAAAAAATAACATATCATCGTATGATTTCATACCGCTATAATGCAACAATCGATAAATGTCTAGATATGCTTATTTTCGTGGATAAATTATGTATACCCATGATAGCACATTTAATTTTCTTATAAAATATTTTTTTTATATTCAAAACTAAAATAATATCATGAAACATAAACATACCTCATCTAAATTAATACTTTGAATACTCTTTTAAAGTTTTGTTTTACTGGACATAACATTATTCATATTTGACATATGAACAATAAAACATTTTTTTTTATTGGCAAGTCTGTATTATAAATATTAAAATCTTTCATCGTGCAATAGGAATATGTATATATTCATCTCCTTTTCTATCTTAGATGTGAATAGAAAATTATACCAAGCAATTGTTTTCTTAAAAGAAGATAACTAATTTAATTAAACTGACCATGAATTTCCTTTTTTTAAAAAGAGAAAAAAATAATTTAGATACAAATAAAAAATATTTTAAAAAATTATCATAAATTTAGCAATTTAGATACAGATAACTAATTTAATAAAATGAATAAATCCAGTCTTGATGTACACGAACCAAAACTGAAGACCACCACCACTATAAAAATCAATTCAACTATCTTTATCCAATTCGTAGCGACGTGTTAAGCAGAGGGGCGTGGAGGTGCATATAAAGGCATGGAAACTCAAAACACAGTATCCTTTTCTCTCTTACTCACGGTCTTAACAGCTTTTTAATTAATTAATAACCAGCTTCTCTCTCTCATTTAAACCCCCGCCTAAACCCCCACCCTCCCTCATTAATCCCCTCTATATTAATCCTCAACTCTCGCTTTCTCTCTCCAACTTCACTAATCACTAAAAGCCATCTTTACATGAGCTGAGCCACACCGGATCATTTCTTTTTCTCTAATGGCAAGTAACCACCACCGCCACATTATCAGCAACGGAGAAGCCGATCCTGTTCCGAAGCCGACACTTACAACGTCGGCTTCGTTCAAGTCACGGAGGCTGGTCAAGCAAAATGCGAACAACAACTCGAATAGTATTTCAGCTCTCTCCCGAGCCGGCTCTGATGTCGATGAAATCATCACTCTCTTACACGGCTCCGATCCCGTTCGCGTCGAACTTAACCGCCTCGAAAACGAACTTCGAGGTATCAATAGTAATAATAATCATTAATTGTTTTTCGCGGAAAAGTTTTGTTTTCTCGAGAAAATTAACCTAACTTGTGATTTTTTTTAGGATTTCTTTTTTGGAGTTGATGATATTATAGAAATTCAAACAATAATAGTAAAGAATTTGGAGTTGCATTTCGTGTTAAACTACTTGGAGGTGATAATAACCATTCATTTTACCGGAAAATTTTTGTTTTCTCGGGAAAATCGCTCTGCATTCTCGATAAAGTAACTTGTATTTTTACGTTCTTCGTTATTGTTGGAATTTAGATTGGGTTTGGTGATGTTAGAGAAATTGAAACAAGAATAATACAGAATTTGGAGTTGAATTTTTGTTAAATTAGAACTTTAAACTGTATTTAATTAAAAAAACGATTCAATGTGTGAATTTGTAATAAAAACAATGGTTCATTTTTTGTGTCAATGACTGTAGTTAGTGATGGCTTTAAATAGAGAATGAAGGAATGGTGGGATATTGTGTGTTGTATTTACAGATAAAGATAGGGAATTGGGAGATGCACTTGCGGAAATCAAATCGTTGAAGAATTCGGAGCGATCGAAAGAGAAGGCAGTCGAAGAGGTGATATATATTGATATCCAGGCCCCTCAGAGTTTTTTGCTCTTTAGATCAGCAATTGAAGTTTGCATTGCTCATTGTATCGCCAACTGCATTGATTTTGAGAGCATAAATATGGGCGAGTTCCTTCACTGCCTGTAATTAGCTTAAAAGTTCATGTTTTGAAAACATTGAGAATGCGAGTTTTGTGTCAATTGATATGTTGACATGTCAATGCTTTTTTACTTGTTTGCTTTAATGGTTATATGTAATATATTCTGTTGAAAGGTGGAGTTTTAGATCCCAGATGTTGGAAATGTCAATGGGTTAGAGTTTGATGTGACGAAAGATATGTAGTTACATAGACATTGCAAGGAATGAAGATGCTTATTCCTTTCTTTGATTTTGTTATGTCAGCTTACTGATGAGCTAGATAAAGTGGATGAAAAGCTTAAAGCTACTGAAGCTCTTTTGGAAAACAAGGTATTCTGAAGTTATTGGGTTTGCATCCTGAAAAGCTTATCAAGTCATTTTCTTCTTAAAATAAGGAGTGCATTATTATTTGCAGAACCTTGAGATTAAGAAAATAAATGATGAGAAAAAAGCAGCTTTGGCTGCACAATTTGCTGCAGAAGCCACGCTACGAAGAGTCCATGCTGCTCAAAAAGATGACGAAATGCCTCCTATTGAGGCCATCATTGCTCCACTGGAGGCAGAACTTAAGCTGGCCAGGCTTGAGGTATATCTTGAACTCGTGGAGAAAATAGTTAATATTAGATATGGATCTGAGAGTAGTATTGTGAAATGTTGTCATGAATTTCTTGTCTCGTGTTCTAAAATGAATGCTGATGAGGGTTTCTGTTTATGCATGATCTTTGATATTTTAGGTAGCAAAATTGCAAGATGACAATAAAGCACTTGATCGGCTCACAAAAGCTAAGGAAGCTGCTCTACTTGAGGCTGAGAGAACTGTTCAGATTGCTCTGGTGAAAGCATCCCTGGTTGATGACCTGCAAAACAAAAATCAAGAGCTCATGAAGCAGATTGAGATATGCCAGGTTCATCTTTTAAAGTTGTCCTTGTGCAGGCTGTTCATGAAAATGAGGGTAGTTTCCATGAACTGCCAATGGTATCGCAGACTATTCAGTTTAACATTTCTTGCATGCTTGCAGGAGGAGAACAAAATCCTAGACAAAATGCATAGGCAAAAGGTCGCTGAAGTTGAAAAGCTGATGCAAACTGTTCGTGAGCTTGAGGAGGCTGTCTTGGCTGGAGGTGCTGCTGCTAATGCCGTGCGAGATTACCAGCGAAAAGTACAAGAGATGAATGTAATGACCACTACTTTTTAATTTCGGGACTTCATTTCTTCCACAATATTGATGGTTGCTATGAGTTTATCACAAATTCTCCGAAGTGCTTCTGACTTTTAAGCTGACACAGGGGGAGAGAAAAACTTTGGAACGGGAAGTAGCTCGTGCAAAGGTCTCTGCGAACAGGGTAGCCACTGTGGTTGCAAACGAGTGGAAAGACGGTAATGACAAAGTTATGCCTGTGAAGCAATGGCTTGAAGAAAGAAGATTTTTTCAGGTTTCTTACTATTTCAATCTCCCTTTTTGGTTCTCTGTTATGGATCTCTGAAATAATTTAGCATAAGTGAATTCGAATTGGATAAAAAAATCTGTTTTATTTGGTTATAATTATCAACTAACGGAAGGGGGAGGTTTGTGACCAATACAGATATGCCAAATTTCTTTCTTGACACATGGCAGGATTAAAAGTGATCACGTTCTATCTTTGCCCCTCTTTGGTAGACAAACAAAGGCTCTACCTTAAGAAAAGTTTTTCATGAGTTTCCATTACTAGGGATAAAGCAAAACCAGAACCCTGAAAACAGTTCAACCAGGAAGAGGCTTCTCTTGACGTACAGTTAACTGCTGCCATAGCTCGTTGCCTAGTTCTCAAATTTGCAAATATATTGGGATGTCGTGTGTTGAAAGTTTAATAAGTGCTCGGTTACCTGTTTCAAGAAAAATTTGGGGAATTGGGGGATAATGCAAGACTGTATTATATTTGATCACGCAATCTTCTGTATTCTTCCAGGGGGAAATGCAACAACTTCGTGATAAATTGGCAGTTGCAGAGCGTGCTGCCAAGGCAGAAGCACAATTAAAAGTAAGTCAACCCATTCTGTTAAACTATCTCCTTTAGTGCTCCATCAACCACTACTAACGGTACACTGATTGATGGCTTGCTTAGGAAAAATACCAAATAAGATTCAGGGTTTTGGAGGAAAGGCTTAAAGCACCAAATAGTATTTCCCGTGAAGGAAGAAACACAAGCAACGGGCCTTCAAGACGTCAATCTCTTGGTGGAGTGGAGAATTTTTCCAGATTGTCCTCCAATGGTTATTTATCTAGGAAAGCCCCAAATTCACAAGCTGGTTCTCTACGGCCCAACAATGCTGTCACATTATTGAAACATGCTAAGATGTCATCGAGATCATTTGATGGAGGTAGTAGATCACTAGATGATAAGTTGCTTGTAGGTGCAGCTGGTAAAGATAATGGACCTCCGAAAGCCTCTGATCAGACTCATAGTACTGAGAGAACTGAGACTGGAGAGATTGAGAATGAAACATCAATTGAAAAATCAAAATCAGAGCATGAAGATTACGTTTCAGGAGTTTTGTATGATATGTTGCAGAAAGAGGTTATAACTCTGAGGAGAGCCTGCCATGAAAAAGACCAAAGCCTTAAGGACAAGGATGATGCAATTGAGGTGAGGAAATATAGAATATAGCCATCCCTTTACATCTCCCAAGGACTTCCTCTCTATCATCCGTCAGTAATTTAATTTGCTGTTTTGGACATGGATAAATTAGATGTTGGCAAAGAAGGTCGACACATTGAACAAGGCAATGGAAATTGAGGGGAAAAAGATGCGAAGGGAAGTCGCTGCAATGGAAAAAGAAGTTGCTGCTATGCGAGTTAGCAAGGAGCATGATCACAGGACACGACGCGGCAGTGCTCCCAGGGCTTCTCAGTTACTCTCCTCAAGGTAATATTCTTTCTTGCAATGGAGTTTTAATCTGGATTGCATACGAAATGGGGCAGTTGGGACACTGTTTTGTTGCTAGTCTGCTCTGCATAAAGATAGGTGTCGCCACATGATTACTGCTTTTTTTCCTCATTATCCAATGAGAACCGAGATTAACAAGTGCAAAATTGAATTACTGAAATCTCTTCATCCTAAAATCTTCAAATTCTATGCTTGGTACACTTCACCTGATCTTTGTCTCGTGGAGAATTCACTAGCAGCTCATCAAAGCAAAGCATTTTCCAGTAAAGAACTTTCCTGTAATTATTTGTTTTTAATACTTGATTTATTCCAGGAGTGCAAGAAATTCTTAGGCTATTGATGCAACAGTGAGACAATGACCAGACAAGGGCATGCTTGATTATTCGGATTTGCAGTCAATATGTTTTTTCGCCGTTTTTTTGTTCCTGTCTCCATTTCTGAAGCTGACTCCAGGTTTCCAAGGGACATCCTGTCTTGTATATTTTTGTATTAACATTATTAACATCAAAGAGTCTTAAGGTCAGTGTGCCATTAATTTAATACACAAAGTCTCTCTCTCACTCTCTCTCTCTCTCTTTTGAGGTATAATGGCAACTTGCAGCTGCAACCAGAAGTATAATTGGATGATGATATATATATATATATAATTTAAAATCTCATTTTATACATTTGAAGATGGATTAAAATGAATCGAAATGTCTAAGGAGTTTCACCTGTCATGTCACTTCACTAATTAAAGAGTGGTCTTTTTAACTAAAAATTATCATTACTTAACTGTAATATTAATTACATTTTATCCAACTTAATTGTACACTATTTTTATTATCCCACTTGTATTTATTTATTTCTTTAAAGTTCATTTCAAATAGTAATTAACAAGATATTATTAATTATTTTATAATACCATAAAATTTCTCTAGATCCACGGCGGGTTGTTTAAAATATATCTAACTAAGATCCTGTTTGTTTAATCAATTGAAAAGCTTAAATAAACAATTAGTTATTTAAAAGATGTCTAACTAACACCCTGTTTATTTAATCTACTCATCTTGATTTTTTGAACAAAAAGAGGTTGAAAACTTTAAACAAACAGGCTTAATTCAGCGTTAAATTATAACTTAATTATTATAATTCATTAAAGGTAATTAATTAGTCTTTGATTATAAAAATAATTAAATTGTCTCTTTATTTATGTTGAGCATCCCCAATTTAATAAATTTTGTTTTAAAATACCTCCTTCCTAATCCATTATTTTTTTTTTTATTAATATGGATGTTCAGATCAATTTATTTCTACCTCAATTAATTTTACGAACCTAAACTTGACAATTATATAAACTTTTAATAACTTATTTTATTATTATCATGTAAGGGAGGTGCGTGCAAATTCTTTAGAAAGCTGTAAGGGAATATTTTTTTAAAGGATGAAATAGTTTACACACGAATGTTCTATTTAAATCTTGGCTTGAAAAATACTTGATACCAAAAGAACTTGTCTAAAAATATTTCTGCTGTGAAAACAAAAAATGAAAAAAAATCACCATTGATCCTTGCATCATTCAGCTTCTTGCAGACTGTCCTTTTATCGTAACCAGTGCTCCAAGAAAATTCAACATATTTTTTTTTACGGTGAAACTCCTCCTATCGTCTTGGTATCTGGTGGCGAAGCTCTTAAAACCACGACTAGGGCTGTGTGTCGAGCTCTCATCGACTGTACAGATCGGAGTTACAATGGATTCTTGCGTGACAGTGGAGAGCCTTTTTCTGGAAAATTTATGAATACAACTCGCTGTGTCCCAAGTCCACGTGAGAGTTACGGTTGCCTGATGGACACAATTAATGCAACCACCATCAGAAGTTGAGGAGATTTAATTAATATTTAATTACATAGCTACTAATAATAATAATAATAAATATTTTAAAATTAACTTACTTCGGTTGTTTTATTTTAAGTATACTGGGTCTAGGTTTGTATGGGTCTTAATTAAAATATTTGGTAGTTTCATTTTCTAAGGAAAAGTATTTAATATTTTTATTATTATTTCTTTTTAACCATGTAACATTTTTAAGCTCTCAAATAAATATGTCACCAAAGCCAATTTTAAAATGAATCTTTGTTTTCTTTTAAAATAGAAAAACATGTCTTTTCTATTTTTACTATCTTTATTTTTTCTATTTCAAAATAATAACTAAACTTTACCTTATAAATCATAATTATTAAATTTAATCCGATTTTATGAGTTATTTTGAATAAATCAGGATTTAGAGTTGATTCAGACCTTGTTATAATTGAACTGGATAAATTATTAATTTAATAAAATTTATTTGATCCGATCATGTTTTCAATAATTTAGCTACCCGATATATATATATATATATATATATATATATATATATATATATATATATATATATATATGAAAAAGAACAATTCATCCATAACTGTTCTTGTTCGTTAAGAACCAAACCAGCCCAACACTTTTTTATTTCAAAGCCCAAACTTGGTTTCTTTGCCTTGGTCCCAATGGGCCACATTACAGATACGAGTTACTAGAGATTGAAGCCCTAAGAATTTCAGACACAAGGAGGAGGAGGGAAATGAAAATCGACCAGTTTTTTTATTTATCTACAAAAGAGAGACTCCCTGCCTGCCTTCGGCTCTCTAAAAAAAATAAAACCAAAAAACAATGGCGCGTCTTCTTCTAAAACCTCATAACAGCAGCAGACACTATCTCTCTTTACTTCGAGCTTCCATGGCTTCTTCTTCTTTTTCTTGCTCTCACTCTTTCTCTTTTCTCTCCCGCCCCTCAGTCTCCTTCAACTCAAGGTATTTTCTTTCATTTGTTTCTCTCCTTTTATTGTTTGGTTTATGTTTGTTTCCCTATAAAACGAGAGAAAAATGAAGTAGATATTGCGTTTCTGGTGCTTTTGAGTTCGTTTGTTGGTGGAAAAATGGGAAAGTAGAGGAAAAAAGTAATGGGTTCTTGTTATAATTTAATATAAGCTAAGAACTTTTAAGCTTTTTTTTGAGTGGAAGTGGGGTTTTGGTTTTTTCTAGAGTTTTAAAAATTGACACTTTAAAGTTTTGATTTATTTGTTCATTTGTTTTTATGTAACTATAGGGTGAGTTTTCCAGCGAGGAGGGTTCCAAGTAGATTTTTGGTGCAAAATGGGGTTTCACCAAGAGCTTTCATGTCTACTAGCGTGGCAACTGAATCGCAGCAAGAAAGCGCGGGTTCGAAAGCTTATGGGTCTGATCAAATCCAGGTAAAAAAATACATTAACACAAGTCATTGCTTAGTAATTTGTAAGCAATGGATGCTTTGTTATAATGAGGGCTTGAAAAGTTGTGTTTTGATATGTCTAGGTGTTGAAAGGATTAGAGCCTGTGAGGAAAAGGCCAGGGATGTACATTGGAAGTACAGGACCACGTGGTTTGCACCATTTGGTGATTTCTATTGTGACCTTTCTTTTGTCATTGTGGATGCTATTTTCTACTTTGCTCAGTTTATCTTAGGTAAACTGGAAACAATTTTTTTTTTTTTTTTTTTGTAGGTTCTTCTTAATAGGTTTATGAGATATTAGATAATGCTGTTGACGAGGCCCAAGCAGGATACGCTTCAACAATAAATGTTGTTCTACATTCGGATAATTCTGTTAGCATTACTGACAATGGGCGTGGGGTATGAGACTTTTTTGTTAATTTAGCTATTGCCATTAACTTGCATAATGGAAGTATGTATTCTGGAAAGAGGATATGGCATTTATATTTTTCATCTAGTTATAAACTTCCAATATACTTTGCCTTGTATGGATATGCATTTTACTTTCCTATTGTTTTTTAGGTAGCGATCTGCAATCTATTCCAGGGCTTGTGTGGGTCAGAGAGAATATTAGTTTGGAGAATATTATTAGTTCATGCTATTGAATGTGACACTGAAGAATTTGATGCACTTGTTAGAGTATAATTCAATATGTGCCTTTTGAGCTGAAACCTTTGTGACTGAAGTGTGATAAACCATCACGTTACTTATTTATTGTCTTTTCATTTTATTTGGACCTAAATGACACATAATCATAAGACAAGAGGTCATTCCAAACCATTCTTCTTTTTTTTCAATGCACCTGCATTCACTTTTCAAATTGAGTTTTAGTGCTTACCATCTTTTTCTAGAAGTTTACTTATTTGTCAATAACAATAATTTTCTTTTGATGATTGTTTTAGAGGCTATGGTCATTTATGCCAGCTTTCATTGTGCATTTTATTGCTACGATAACATGCTTCTCTGTTTTACTTGCATTGCAGATTCCTACTGACTTGCATCCAGAGACAAAGAAATCTGCCTTGGAGACTGTGTTAACGGTAAAATGCATGGGCATCTGCCCATCTTAAACTATGAATATTTTTATCCATCATACATATATAAGGGTTTTAAGGTGCTGAATGCATTTTTTGCTTGATAGGAGCATGGTATTTGCATTTTGCTGAGTTTTCGATGAAATCTGTACTTAAAAAAATTATAGTTTAAACATTAAAGTAAATGTTAACGTAGTTTATATAAGTTGTTACTGCAATTTTTCCTCTTTCTTCTTCCTCTTATTTTCATGTAATAGATTATGGTTCAAAAGTACTCTTCATTTATATGTTGCAGGTCTTGCATGCTGGTGGAAAATTTGGTGGTTCTAACAGTGGATATCGTGTCTCTGGTGGACTCCATGGTGTGGGTTTGTCTGTTGTCAATGCTTTGTCTGAGGTGTGTACTCTGTTATGAATTAAACTTTTTTAGTCATTTTTCATCAAAAAATGATTTTTCTTAGATTTTGGATTCTCTCTGAGCTACATTTTAATTTTTTATCTCCTTAAGGTGGATTAGTTTAAGAAGGAAACAGATTTCGTAAAATTTTACTATCATTATCATGGGCTTAAAGCAATCTGTGAAACAAGTCTTCTGAGGCAATGTCTGAGGGATTCCCTTTGTAGCAAATGAAATGTCCTTATTTGCAACAATGGAAATGCATGGAAATTATTTTTTTATTTTTTTCTGAGCTTCTTCACTAACCATGTCATGCTATGCCTTTCTTCTAAGGTTTCCTTCTTGGTTATCAATAACCTCAACAGAGAAAGTGTTGAATTTTGTAAAATCTGTCATGTCTCAAATCACAGGAATTAGAAGTTACAGTTTGGCGTGATGGAAAGCAATACCAACAGAAATATTCTCGTGGAAACCCTGTAACAACTCTAACATGCCATGAACTTCCAGTAGAATCAAAGGAACGTAGAGGGACTCACATCAAATTTTGGCCTGACAAAGAAGGTTATCCTAAACTTTTAGAAAAACTTATAATTTTGATGGTTGTTATTCTATGCTTCATTCCCCAGCTTTTAATGTTAGTTTACAATATGGGATAGAATACTATCTCTTCATTATGCAATGCTTCAAGGGCTTTTAGAGGAGTTTCTGGTGTTCAACAGGATTGGTCTGCGCTTCTCACTTCAGTTTTCTTTGCATTTTCCCCCCTTCATAGTGAATAGCATATTTTCTACTCTTCTTAATACAATATTCTTCCTTTTAAAAAATAATAATCTGGAAGTCTATTTTCTTATGGTTGATTCCTTAATATTTTTGCAGTATTCACCACTGAGATTCAGTTTGACTACCACACGATAGCCGGACGGGTTAGGGAGCTTGCATTTTTAAACCCAAAGGTAGAACTGTTACTTGTAATTATGTCAACCTTGATCCTTTTGATCTCTTATTTTTCATCATGAATTGGTTTTCTACTTGGGGATTAATTGAATTGTTGCTTTGATCTCAACTTTTTATTTTTCATCACAAATGGGTTTTCTATTTGGGAATAATTGATCCTGGCTAACCTGTTCTCTTCATGTGGTTGGATGGTTTAGAAATTTGATGCAATGCTTCTTCCTCAATTTGTAATGCTGACACTTCTTGATTTGCCTTTGCAGCTGACTATTTCTTTGCAAAAAGAGGATAATGATCCGGAGAAGAATCAGTTCGATGAACATTTCTATGCAGGTGGATTGGTTGAATATGTGAATTGGCTAAATACTGATAAGGTACCATTGATTCTTGACCAACAATCTTGGCTGTTATTGTGATTCCTATTTTCTTGTTTTGTTATAATTTCTCTTTTAGCAAGTTGGCAAACTCAGAGCCTTCTATAAATCTTGGTGGGAGAAAGATGATACTTAGGTTCTAATAATTTATAATCCAGGACTAAAGAAAATTATCAAGGGGAAAGAAGAGCAAAAAAACAAACTCTATGACTTTCTTTTGGCCAATTAAGAGGCATACTCCATCTGCCCTGTCCATTCTAAGTGGATGGTTATGGTTGGTGAATTGCTCACAAATCATAGATTTAGATTGGTGATGTCGAGGCCATGTCAATTGAAGACAAACCACATTCTATCCTTACATTTCTTGACACGTACACATACTTAGGTGCCTGGTAGGTTGAGACATAGTGTGGGCGTTTTGGTAAACATGAGTGGTTTGGAGTCCAAGATGGGACTTGCTTTTCATGCATTTTATTGGTTTGTTAGGGTAGACCCTGTGGAGATGTGTTGTTAATCCATGCGAGTGACAATAATCTGCCTTTGGGTTATGTCTTTTACCTAGCAACTCCTTGAAATATGAGGCATCCTAATAACACCAGGTTATTAGAACATGGCATAAAAACATTTCTAACATGGATATGGCTACCTCATTCGGATATGTCTATATGTTTTATAGGATGTTGACTATTGGTTATTTGATCCAGAAACCGCTACATGATGTTCTGGGTTTCAGAAAAGAAGTAGATGGAATTGCAATTGATATGGCTCTCCAATGGTAAACTACTACCTACCAGTGTATATGCTGTTTCTCAATATTGTTTTCCTGTCCACATGCATCATGGATGTTATTGTCTCTTGTCTCTAAATTGTTGTATGGAACACTACTTTTTACATATTATTGATTGCCATTCCTCCGATAACCTGTGTGATTTGACTTTTCTCACGCTTTTCCTAGGTGTTCTGATGCTTACTCAGATACAATCCTGGGATATGCTAATAGCATACGCACTGTTGATGGTGGCACGCATATAGATGGTGCAAAGGCTTCATTAACAAGAACTCTCAATAACCTGGGGAAAAAGTCAAAGGTCATTAAGGTACTTCCCTTTTGGCATGTTGTTGGGCGCTCTTGAATCTCATCATCCATGTTCTTGATTTTTTGCTACCTTCAGTCACTATCTTTTAGGTTTTCCCTCTCACCTCTTCCATTTCTCTTTGTTCATTTACCTCTGCCTCCTAAAAATTTTATAATCTGCCTTGCCCTTTATGTAAAAGATAAAAGTTCCAAATGCAAACTTATCTTATTACAATCAGAAGATGGAACACAGACCTAGTTCATTTGGCATAAGATGCTTTCAAAACATGGTCTTGGGCCATGAGCATTTCAGATTTGAATAAGAAGACCTGATGTAGTTCAATTGATTGAACACCTATGCCATTATTGATGGGGTGCACTGCTGATTGTAGTTGTATTCACTATGATAAAGGATGTCCTTTTTTTTTAGGATAAGGATATGAGTTTAAGCGGTGAACATGTAAGGGAGGGATTGACATGTATTATCTCTGTCAAAGTTCCAAGCCCGGAGTTTGAAGGTCAAACTAAGGTATGCCCATTCATCATAATTTTCTTGAGGCACTGATGATTTGTCCAACTTATTGTTGGTGTTGCCAGGCTCCTAAGTTGCTTATAAATTCCATTGTTGGCTTTTCTCCATGTCTGAAAGACAAGGTTGGGAAATCCGGAGGTGCGGAAAGTGGTAGAGCAATCCATTCAGGAGTATCTTACTGAATATTTGGAGTTGCATCCTGATGCTCTGGATTCAATCCTGTCAAAGTCTCTAAATGCTCTTAAGGTAACTTTGTTGTTAGCACTCTTTGTTCTTCATTATCTCTTGTGAATCATTCATCATTCTGTAAAAAAAATGTCATTTCTAAGAACTCAGATGTCATGTTTCTGCTGGTCTTAAACCTTGAATTTTTATTTTTCTTATTACAGGCAGCTTTGGCAGCAAAGAGGGCTAGGGAATTGGTGAGACAAAAAAGTGTATTGAAATCATCATCTCTTCCAGGAAAACTGGCTGATTGCTCTTCTACAGATCCTGAAGAATCTGGTAGCTGTTCTATATATATATATATATTTTTTTTCTTTTTCTTTTTGCTCTTTTAATATGAAACTTGTTTGACCTTCCTGAGATTTAAGAAATTCTAATTACAACGATCATACATCTTGTGTTTTTCACTCCATTTGAGTGGTCTTGCCTTGGTTCAATCATGTGGACAGCATTTATCAGTTACCAACATGGTTGGATTACTGATTAATTGCCTGACACACTAGTTTAAGAAAGATCCTTGAGAGCTTGCACTTAAACATGCAGCAGAGTGAGTTATTTGCATTATGATTCATCATTGGTATGGTAATCACTCCACACCCCTACAGTTTGTTTATGCTAGTATCTTTGGTTGCTTGTTTGTGATCAAGATTGTCCAGTTATGTCTTTTATTTTTGGAAGCAAGTTTCATGGCTCCGATAATGCTAAAAGTCAACCATTGCCATCAATTAGTTTCTAAATGATCCTTTAGCACCCACTTCAACAAGATGTGGACATTTTTTTCAGTTAATCTTCTAAGCATTACTAATTTGCTAGGTTGGCAAATGATAAAACCATATTCTGTGTTGAGTTGGAGGAACTTTCAGAATACAAATCTGTTGATCTCATTGGTCTTTTCACATGTTATTTAATTTTGTTCTTTGATGCTTGCAGAAATTTTTATAGTTGAAGGAGATTCAGCTGGAGGGAGTGCCAAACAGGGCCGTGATCGACGCTTTCAGGTAATTGTTTTAAATGTGCACCATTTAATCTGCAGGCAATTGCTGAAACACATGGGATACTTCATTCCATTTTCATGGGAATGAGCTTGTGTCAACTATAATGTCTCAAATCTCAATGCTCGAGAACAGTTTTATTATCCCAATTTTCAAACTCATTTGGGATAATGGTGTTGCTGTTTTTAACTTGGGATGGCTTAGAATATGGATCACTGAAACACATTACTGCAGGCTATTCTCCCTTTGAGGGGTAAAATTCTAAATATAGAAAGAAGAGACGAGGCAGCAATGTACAAGAATGAAGAGATCCAGAATCTTATACTTGGTCTTGGACTTGGAGTGAAGGTAAATTTTTATTATCTTTTTTTTTTGTTCCTTTTTTGTGTTTTCTTCTCTGAACTGCTTTCTTAGTTCATCTGGGAAATCTTCTTGGTTATAGGGGGAGGATTTTAAAAAGGATGCTCTACGTTATCATAAGATCATCATCTTAACAGATGCTGATGTGGACGGTGCTCACATCCGAACTCTTCTGTTGACTTTCTTCTTTAGATATCAGGTAGATATTGGAGAAATTTGTCTCCACATTTTTTTGCTCTTAAAATAAAATAAATGACAGGGATGAACAGCATATAAATGCCTTAAAAAAATATGTAATTGAAATCACAATTATGGAATTGTTCTTTGCACAGAGAGCTTTATTTGATGAAGGCTGCATTTATGTTGGTGTGCCACCCCTCTATAAGGTTTGTTTGACTACACGACGAATCCCATGAGAGCTGATTTTAAATAATAATAAATGAGCTAATCTGTTTCTTTCATTTTCCCAATTGACATGACTAGGTTGAGAGGGGAAAGCAGGCCTACTATTGTTTTGATGACGCAGAACTCAAAAAGATTCAAAGGTCATTCCCTCAAAATGCATCATATAACATTCAAAGGTTCAAAGGTAAGATCACAAATTTATTGTCTATATCACGAGCCTTGCCCCTGCATTCCATTCATTCTGTCAACTAGCTATGCATTATTACATTTCATTTTTTTTAATGTTAATGACTAGCTGTTATAGAACACAAATGTTCATGAGCATTCTTTTCTTACTGCTGACATGGAAGTCAGCTTTCCATGTTCTATATAGTGTAAGAAAAAAAATAATGTTACTGAATCTATTGGGTGTGATATGTAATGCAATATGACATACTTATCCCGAATAGGGTGCCAAGCTTTTGCTGTTGCCCCCATCCCGACCGATCCTCACATGCCTATATACATCCCACCCTCTCTCCTAATATCTTCAGAACCTCAAAGAGAGTATATGCATAAATTTCAATTCTAACCAAATTCACATTGGAAAAAGAACGATTACTCTTCTCATATGAGAGAACATTTTCTGGAAGATCTCGTATATTAATAACTTTCTATTTGAAGATTTGTATATTCTAACATGTGGGTAAAATACAGGCTTGGGGGAGATGATGCCTGCACAACTGTGGGAAACAACAATGGATCCAGAGCGAAGGGTGCTCAAACAATTAGTAGTTGAAGATGCAGCAGAGGCCAATATTGTCTTTTCATCGCTAATGGGTACCCGGGTTAGTTATACCGTGCGCACATCTGTTTCTGGTTACAAATTACAATAAACAGTAAAGGAATTAACTTGCTGGGGCCTGGAAGAAGCTATCAAGGAACTATGTTTGATTGCCTTTTCTTTTATAAAAATTGAATTTGGGACCTTTCAGTCTTACAAACAGTCAAGGGCAGCTTTTTAAATGCAAAAGAGATTGGAAACTAATAATATTATATCAAAACAGTGATAAAACGATTTTTTGTGAATTTTCAGGGAACTTTTATGTCTTTTCTACGTAGACAACTGAATAATAAAACACTAAAGCAGTTTTCAGGGGAATCGTATTTTGGACTAGTTGTCGCATTTTATGCTCACCTTTCCATTGAGTGTATGTATTATGCATGTGTGCTTGTTTGTGTGTATCTAGTTATTGCTTGCTTGGCTAAATTTGCACCTCATTCGTATGCCAAAATCAGTTAAAAGTTGCGTTACAAGCAATGCATGAAAGACCCTCCATTGAAGTGCCAATCATCACTTTAATTAGATCAT
>Ga0307515_10011794_pt1 | contig 16537 bp, 16 predicted proteins | sample 17_EM_MG_FD_194513 | JGI IMG/M metagenome (GOLD analysis project Ga0307515, IMG submission 194513) | Populus trichocarpa ectomycorrhiza microbial communities from riparian zone in the Pacific Northwest, United States - 17_EM | ecosystem: Host-associated > Plants > Roots > Unclassified | place... | reverse complement strand
TCTAGCTTTAGATTCCTTTCGTCTTATTCATTCTATTCACCCGACACTACCGGCTAGTGTCAGGCTCTTACTCTATACTATCAAACGCGTGTATACGTAACTAGTCCGCACTAGATTTCGTATATCCGTGGGACTGAAGGAAGAGTCCCCAGGTTTAGACCCAGGCTATTAGACGTTACTTTCATTACAGTTGAACTACGAAACGTAACATCCAACTCGTCCCGCTGCGCTCTTCGCTCCCAGACTCAGCTCGACAAGGACCCGCTCTCCCGCCCACCGATACATACTACGCCCCTGATTCGTGAGCAGCACTTTGATATTGCTGGGGGCAAGCTCTGGTTTGCAGGGCCGGTATCGAAATGGAGCAACAGCAACAGCGTCGGCGAGTACCGGCGCATGACGACCGCAAGAAGCTACTGGATCCCGAGGATGAGCCCGGGGTGTATGAAGCGATACGGACTCGGTACGATAGGTTCCGATCCTGCGCTTCAGGCGGAGGGTGCAGTAGAGAGGCATGTGTGGCCGCATCTGGACGACGCGATTGCGATTGCGCATCACCACTCAGGTGCCGGTGCCGGTGCCGGTACGAATACGAATGGAGTCGAAGGGGTCGAGGTCGAGGTAGATGGTCGACCACGGGAAAATGGAGAGGTCGACGTCGAAGTCAAAGGCGGACTCGGATACCATGTCGTTATCGTCAGCCATGGGCCGTGTATCTCTGAGATGGTCGCTGCCATACTCAGGTGGAGTGCGAATGCCGGAGCAACCACCAAAGTCCGATTCAAAGGACTTGTCAATACTGGATGGACGCGAGTACGCATTCGTCCCATGGTGAGTGACCGTTGGTCATTTCTCATGCATTGCGACTAATTCATCTGAAGGAGGGTTTCTCCACAGGAGGGTTTCTCCACAGGAGAATGGTAGATTGGATATTTCTGTAATGGCGGTCAATCGGGGCCCACCTTGTTAAAGTCGTGAGTGCTCACGAAATACTCGGTCTATATATGTCATGTGACCTGGTGATTAACGCTTATCTTCCCCATTCGATCACAGAAACCACAAAGTGGAGGAATCGGCAGCGCCCCTAGTGATGACAAGCAACGAAGCATGAGAGAGTTTGTTGGAGGGGCCTCCACTACCCTGTTCTACGATCTGTTAATACGCCTCCTTAGACCTATTTTTTAATCTTCGAGATCTTAGGATGCAATGGGAATAATGTTGGCGCTCCAGTTCTCCTATTCTTTCTTTGGTCGTTCTACCTCTTTGTTAGTGACGTAGATAGGGGTACCATCATTCTGTATATAAGACACTCAGTGAAGCTGCGGAAGTTCCTCACGGTTCTTCCGCATCTTCTCATTGGTGTCTAGCCTACAAATAATCATATCTACATAGAGCCGGGAATGGAATGCACAGCGGTGAATTCTCGCCAGTGTCACGGTCTTCGTATATTGCTGAAGGTATTTTGCCCAAATCTACTTAGTATGAGCCCGTGCACCCTTCACCTCAGGCGATAGCATCCACCCACGCAAAATACATTCCCGCGAGATCGAATAATCCCATTGGTAGAGATAACAAACCAGTTACATTCTGAATTCCCTACCCCCTTGAATAGAGCTCGATATAAACTGTTACAGTACATGTGCTGGCATCTCCAAAGAAATATTCTTCGAGGCTTGAATGATGGACCCGGGTTTGATCATACATACAATTTGACTCGCACCGGATCGGACACCCCTGCAAAGATGGTCAAAGTTGCCAAGCAGGATTTGCTTAATATGTATTTTAGGAAGAACATGACCATGTGGAGTAGCTTGGATTAGTTCCGATCCGTCCAGGCCTTCCCGATGATACACCGTAATATTTATGGCTTTGTGGGACAGGACATGCATCTGACTTGGATCTCAACAATCAAATATACTTAAAATAGTTCCTTGCATGTATCGTTCTATCTGTGGTCTCGTTGGCACATATATATAATTTACAAATATTTCTTGTAAATTGTGCATGGCCGTACACGATTGGAAATTCGGTTAGACTTCAATGATTGTAGCAGAATGCGATGCTTGCAAAAGGCACCACGCTAGACAAATAGAGTGCACTTGCACTACATGTAAAGCTCGCAAGACATGTGAAAAACGGATTCGGCAGAACAGTTCACACGCGAGAAACTGGATCAGGACTGCTGAGTTCACAATTCGAACTCTTGTCAAAAAAGACTGGATTTACCCTTTCTAGCTACTGAATGGGAGGACCAGTTACATATGTCAGTTGAGCCAGGCTGCTGGCGGAGTGGGATAATTAATCTGGAGGCGTGCATCGATCGAAGCAGAAGCACCATAGGGGCAGCACAAATGTTCAATATCGGGTACTACAAGCATTCAATCGATGGTCCACATGGCACTTTTGGGAGTGTTCAATAGCGACTTCTAACCCAACTGCGACTTGTTCTGGCACCGAGGTGACTTGGGCCACCACCAAAGGCTTGAGACACTCTTCAATGAGATAATGTTGTGGACCGAGAAATATTGTAAAGCCGTCACCTCCAAATATTAGGAAGTTAGTCGGTACAGTCGCATATCACCTGCTGGGCAGCTTAGCACTGCTTGCCGAAATCTGAGACCACAGTAGGCAGCGATGTATCAAACATAGTCATATATCGAGAAGAACCCATTCTATTACTTTCCCCTGCACGTGCCGCCTCTAACTCACTGATCTATGCTTGACCCGATTCCATGGTGGACCACGCAGCGAGCAACGCGTGATTAGTGGGTCACAAAGCATCAATTCAAAATCTATGGTACGCTTATATGCCTAAATGAGCACTCTCGTCATGTGCTGACCATGCTTCAGATACTTTGACAAAGTTCATGTTGCCCATGGCAACTTCCTCACCTGGGATCAGGTCAACCAACATGCAAGGGTATCTATATCTCCCCCTTTGTATGTTCAGGGCATTTTCTTCTTGACCAGATAGTGTCTTTGACAGCAAGCTGTTTGCAAACAATTCCTGGCTTGGTGCCAAGGGTAGGCTTTGAGTCTGCTGAAACTCCTCCACAGCCCTTTGAAGGACCTCTTCCTTCTTTACGGCCGCTGTATTTGCTTTGGCAGCCTTTGTGATCGATCCTAGCTTTGGACACTGGCTTTGAGGGCTCACTTGCAGTCCTTTTGCTTAAGAGATAAGCTGCAACACAAAGATGTGGGTTCCTCATGACTATTTTAGGTTCTGGTCATCGTGACCTAGGTTCACGTGCATTTTCCAGCCCTGGATCCTTATGCAATTAGCTGTTTTTGGTGTCTGGCTCACATTGTAAGTGGGATTAATGGTACGCACATCAGATGACAGTTTCAAGAAGTATAATAATCCTATTTACACATGTGAATGGGCAAAGCAAGAGGTTTGGTGTCGCGTGGGTGCTGTTGCCCAGTGGGTGATACTGCCCGGCGGGTGATATGCCACTGTATCATGAACCCTCATACAACATGCAAGAACCAAGTTTGCTTACTCTTCAACTATACTTCACCTCTGCATAGGGGAGTTGCCTATCTGCAAAACTAGGGAAGGCGAAACTACAAGCACAATTTCCAAAGGGACACCAATAAGTCAAAATACAAGCACAAAGATTGAGGATAAAGCCCAGGGTTATGTACTGTTAGAAACCTGGGTCCAAGAGGTCCCAAACACAAACTCATCAAAATCAAGAGTAACTGACCGAGTGGGAGATGTCGGTGGGATTGTCAGAACAGCGGGCGAATACAGGCCTATACGACAATCCAGAGGTACACAATATAGTAAACCATTGTTTGAATCCCTGACCCAACCATTCGCATCTGGTTGTGCGCAAAAATCGACATGGGCCCGGTCGCAAGAGAAGGATGGTTGGATGGGAGGATATGGAAGCAGGTCCCACACATGGATTGTTTTGTCCCAAGACCCGGAGATAGTGTGCTTCCCATCAGGAGAGCAAGCGATGGAGGTCACATGGTCGGTATGCGCCATTAAAGGCTTTCCAATTACAGCACCGGTCTTGGCGTCCCAGACTCGAATGGTGCTGTCAGAAGATGTAGATATAATGTGCTGCCCACTGGGAGAGTAAACATGCCAGGAGTGTCCCTGTAGAAGTGTGCCAATTGCTGTGCCAGTTTTGGCATCCCAGATTCCAATGGTCTTGTCACGGGATGCAGAGATGATGTGCTGCCCATTGGGAGAGTAAACGACAGTATGCACACAATCTGTGTGCCCCTCCAGAGGCCCGCCAACTGCAACACGGGTCTCGGCATCCCATATTCGAAGGGTTCTATCAGCGGATCCGGAGACGATATGCCGTCCATCGGGAGAGTATGCAACAGACTGCACAGTGTTAGTGTGCCCCTCTAGAGGGTGGCAAACTGCAGCACCAGTGCTGGCATCCCAGATTCGAATGGTGTTGTCAGCGGATCCCGATATGATATGTTGCCCATTGGGAGAGTAATCAATGGACGCCACAAATCCAGTGTGCCCCTCCAGAGGTGTGCCAATTGCTCTGCCAGTTTCAGCATCCCAAATTCGAATGGTGTTGTCACCAGATCCGGAAATGATGTGCTGCCCGTTTGAAGAGTAAGCAACACTCCACACAGAATCTGTGTGACCTTCGAGAGGCCTGCCAACTGGGGCACCATTCTCGGCATCCCAGATCCGAATGGTCATATCATTGGATCCAGAGATGATGTGATGCCCATCGGGAGAGTAAGCAACGGATTGCACATAGTCGGTGTGACCAATCAGTGGGTTGCCAACTGTAGTACCAGTCTCGGCATCCCAGATCCGTATCGTTTTGTCATTGGACCCAGTGACAATGTGGTATCCGTTTGGGGAACAGCTGATGGAAGTGATAGCTTCGGTGTGTCCAATCCATTGCAATGGTGACGCCGGCCATGTCAACAATTTCCCTCTTTGCATCTTGATGGTTTTAGTAAACGATTTGTTGAAGACGTTCGATAAAGGTGACTGTGAGGGTAGGAAGGGTCCTGTTGAAATATAGATGTGCGGAGTGCTGATAGAGATGGGGTGGTGGAAGGTGATGATGAAACGGCAAACATCCTGGATTCTTTGAACAACAATTGAACTGGCATTCTACATCCAGTTGGAATCATTTTGGCAGATGACAACTCGGAGCCGAACTCACCTTGGCCCAAGAGATCACTCGTCGCAGGCTTGGAGCACCAATCGGGACCATTCCCAGAATACTCAATACTTCAACCCAAAATATCCCATACAACCCTTCGAAGAATTTCTTCAACTTTTCCCACGTGCAAGGATCTCCATTGTCGGGAGTAAAGCAAACATGATTTGACCAATAGAGGGAGCTATATTGCAAAGCGTCGGAAATGTGCTCTTTGATTCGGGATGGGAGATCTTTGATATCTGCATTAGCAAGTCGGGAATCATCGAGATTGCAGATATTGAAACGGAGTTGTTCCATCATCGTCTTGAGGCAAGCACTTCCCAGCTGCGCGTTCGCCTCTTCAATGTTCACTTTACAAGTGCAGTGGTCGCTGACAAAGAACTCCGAAATTGACAAATGGCGGACACGAACCCCTCCATTGGCCGATTCGTCTCGATAGAACAGGGAGCTGAGACCATTCACCCACGCTTTGACCAAGTTGGGCTTCACTCCCGCCAGTTCTGCAATCGATTCGTCACACAGTGTGTGATACGGAGCCGCTGTAAGAAGCACCCCAATCACCTGCCGAAAGTTGGCATTGCCTGGCACCTTTCGTAATTCCAAGATACTGGAGTACCTGTTGTATAGAGGTTTCAAGCTAGTACCGGCTGCGTCTTGCAAGGCTGCCTCCAAAGTCTCTTCGGGTTCCGCACATTGCTCAAGGGCAAGAACAAGAGTCTTGATGAAGATGAAAAGACCGTTCGCTCGAGAGATAACTCGATCAAAAAGCGGTTGTTCTGGCCAAGGGGTGGGCAGACACCACACGTTTGCCACTGAATCGAACTGGCTTCGGGCGAAGGTTTGTAAATCAGCTCCAGCTTCCTGATCCATAGACAAATCATAGGACGATCGGGGGAGCTGATGAAAGAAATGCTGGATTTCGGCTTCTGGTCTACTGGTGACAATGATTTTAAGCCACGGAGCACGTCCGACCGCATCATTTAGAACACTCAAGAGGATTGGACGATCTTTATAGTCACCACATTCGTCGAGTGCGTCAATGACAAAGACGAGAGCGTGTTTTGGGTGGCGAGGAAGGTTGCAGATGAAGTCAAGGAAGAGGGAGTCCTTCATCGACTTTGATGTCAGATCTGGGTCGCTACGAAGACGGTCTGCGACGATCCTTCGAAAGGGGGGAAATTTTTCGGCGAGTTTGGAGATGAGAGTAGGAAGGATGTTTCTGAGCTCGCTCATATTCGCGTCCTTCCTCTGGCAGAAAAATGCTCCAGCGAGGCGCTGTTCATTGTGTAGCCTTTCACAAATTGAATGAGCTAAAGATGTTTTGCCGATTGCGGGTAAACCGTGGATCCAGTATAGATTGCCCGTTTCTGATTCATTGGCCGCCCAGGCCGTGATTTGATTCAAGAGAGTTTCGCGGGTGCCTTCCATGCAGCGGAGTTTCCAGTCATAACCCGTCTCGACGCGTTTAAGCCGCGTAAGCAAGAATTCTTCCTCTACATGGGTCATTGAGTGCGGGTCATCAACAGGTAGGGACAATAAGGGCTTACCATTCTTTCTGGCGAGGCGGAGCGTCTCAACATCCACTGCACGGTTGAAGTCTTCAATGACGTTGGTCAATTCTTTGTCCATTTCTTCGATCTTCTCTGGGTTGGCCGGCGTTCTCGCTGTGACCATCAGTACTCGCCAAATCCAGGACATGACCGCTTACTACCTTTGACGTAGTTGCATGAGAATTCTGCGACCATTCGCATCACTTCGAACATTCGTTGGATGACGTTCTCCAAGACTTCTGTCTCTTCGCAGACAACATCGTCGGCGACCTTCTTCCCCAATGGCAGAATGCTCTGCAACCGACCCAACAGGGCCGACGGCATCTGGTCGTATTTGTTTTGCTCCTTCAAGAGCTACATCGTCATACATTAAGTCTATTCCTGGTACGCAAGCAGCGGGTACGAACCTCAAACGTGACACTGGCAAGCCCAAAGACAGCCTTTGAGACAGGGTTCAACTGGAAAGTGTCAGTGTATGTATGGTTTCCATTTGGGAGAACTGACCGCTGCGAAGACAGCCCCGTACTTGATAGCATTGTCCACAATCCTCTCCGTTGATGCATCCATCATTGGGGAGTGTTCATTTAACAATTCTTCGAGTTCTTTAAGCAAGCCGTGGAGAGCTTCCGCCTATGCGGACATCAATAGCTGGTTGCAATGGGCGGTTGCAAAGAGACGAACCGTAGGGCTCGCAGAGAAATGTAATTCAAATGAGCAACGATACTTTCTAACAACAACGACCTCTGCGCTTCTGTATCAGGTATGAAAGACTGGTTGGGGAGTATGACCGACCCGGTATCATAAGCTCGTGCTTTCCGGAGGTCCAGTACTCATCAAAGAGCTTGTGGAGGCCAATATCCTTGGCACTCCGGTCCTTCTTCGCGAACGGCAGAGGAATACGGTTCATTTGAATCTCAACGCGCACCTGGGATGTCGGAGAAATATCTCTATATACGCACATGATTTGGTGAGTGCACGTTGTAAAGAGGTCGAGGACATACGGGCGCTGGACTGGTGCCCACCGGTTGTCTTTCCTCTCTAATTCTATCGCTTTCCTTCCTACAAACAATACCAGCTGATACCTCTCGTCTGGAACATCTTGCACAATAATTTCTTTTTGGCACCCGACATGAGCGATATGGACCTAAATTGAAGTAAAGCGCCGCACCATTCAGGTAGAGGCTTTTGGGGCATTATCAGTGACAATTGAGCCCTATATAACCGTCGAGATGCTCACAGGTTCATCGTTTGTGGTGTCTTGGTCGCCATGGTTGTTCCCTCTGTATCACTTCGGGGTCCAGAAGAGGATCAATCGGGGATTCGGCGTTGGCGCCCACACACCGATGACAGCTGACGTTTGTCATGTCCTCCTCACAGCCAGACTTTCCACACCACAGTGGCTCAAGTAGAAAGCAACAACCCGATCACTCGATCTGTCAGGGTGAAGCAAGTCAAGCGGGGTGTTGGAATCCGTCTTGCCTTCCTTCTATGCCCTCACTTGTTGACTATATGATTATTGCCGCACGACGGTGATACAGGCACATTACTGGTCGGGCGGTCGACCCGCCCTTCATATGCTTTCATTAGTTTGTTTGCTTAGTTTGTTTGTACGGCACGTGCGGGCTTTTTGCCACCCCCATGATGTACATAGAGCGCAGCTAGCCATCTTGCTTGACGAGTCGGCTGCCGTCCATAAGAAAGTGATCGGTAGGCCGTGTACCACCCTTCTTGGTTGGTGTAGGAACCAATGGGGCGCACTTCTCGGGGTCCTTAGGGTCAAAGCCAACTGCGAGCTCTTCGACAACATGGTTTTATTCTCAGGTCGTGCCGGAGTTGTCCACCACGACTACGGCCTCTACCACTACTACATTCCCACTCTCTCTGCCGACTATTTCTTGTGCCCATCTCCCCGTCTTTCCATTCTTTATCGCGGGATTTGTGATAATCGAGTGGAGGAGATACAGAACTGCCTCGTTGTCTCTTTTATTCTATCGTATATCTGCGAAAGTATCTAGGGAGCGTTCTTGGGGACTAAGGACTTATACTTGCGCATCAGTTACGTCTCTCGACAATGTGGTCCACATCTTGAACCTGTCCCACGTACCACTTAGAGGCGTTCTGATCAGCCTTCACGAACGGACCATTCATGCCACGCCTGCGCAAATCGGCTCTGAATAACGCAACATATTCAGCCTGACCAAGCGCAGCCTTCGAAATTAGCTGGCGAAAATTGAACGCTTCCCAGTAGTCTACCGCTCCTGATTACTCGTATGTACCAGACACAAAGTACAGCAATATTACATAGAGGAAACGTTACTATCTCAACTGACTCTTCCTAAGTGATACTTCGCAATGACTGCAACGGAAGAAAATGAAGACCGCAAGAGCTCTACAAAGGACGCGGACTTTTCGGGTCCAGTCAAGACAGTGGAAGACAAATGGCTCCTTCCCGCGTTCCTCAAAGCCAAAGGACTCGGCAACAGCACATCGACTCGTTCAATTATTTTGTCGACCACAATCTTAAGAACGTCCTCAACACCAACAACCATGTTACCTCAGATGTCGGTCCAAAGTTTTCCCTCGTCTACACCAAAATCTATGTCGGTATGCCGGAGCAGGACGACCATGGAGGTGGTGGTGGCAGCGGTAACGCTTGGAACCGCCCCGTCACACCGCAGAATGCAGGTTGAGGGACACGACGGAATCTGCACCCGTGTCCGTCGATATCGAGTATTCACGGGGAGCAGGCGCATCAAACGGCCGCGAGTTATGCTGACCCGCTTACCGACTATGCTCGGGAGCAACAATTGCACGCTCAGTGGCAGGTCCGGGGTGCGATCTGCTACCATGTCCGAGTGCCCACTCGATCCAGGGGGTCATCGGCACGGAGAAGGTCATTTGGTTCAGGAGCAGCTGAGCAAGGGTCGAACCTTGGTCGAGACGGATAGCTCGAAGGGTATCGTGATTATCTCGGTGACTTTGTGAGTCTGTCCGCTCCCCCACGAACCAGTCTGAATATAAAATTTCATATCCAGGTCAACCCACTCCCGTTTCAAATCGAAGACGTACGTGGTCATGAGGAAGGGACTTATCTCCCTCAAGCATAACTCTTTCACAAACGACGTTCCTATCGCCGTTGCACTGGAGGCACTAGGCGTCCAGTCTGACAAGGAAATCTCCTTCTCTGCACTCGAAATACCAATTCATACCAAGGAACGTTCTCTCCCAACGTTGAGGAAGCGCTTTAACAACTCAGCAAGCAAAGAATCGAACGTGTGTTATTCGGAAGGTGGCTGGTCCGCGCAGACCAGCTTGGGAGGAGGGCATGGAGTCATTGGTCATGATTATCTCGACGCGCGTACCGGTTAACAATCTCGATTTGATTGTCAAGGCACTATGTTGTAAGCACGACTCGGCGATTCCGTATGGCCAATCAAGGTTCATCATTAGTGGATGACAGAGACTACGTAGGCAACAAGCGACTAGAACTGTAAGCTGGCTGTCTCTCATTTAACCATGACGTTGTGGCAGCTTTCTTTCCCAGTGCTGGTCATCTCCTTTCACTGCTTTTCGAAGATCTTCAAGAAATGGAACGCGAACTTGAAACTGGCGATCGATAAAGTCCTAAAGAAACCATCTCGAACACCAAATTCGATGCGTACAAGATAACTCTCGCAATTGGCTACCCAATCCCTCTCGACTTCATCCGTGCCATCTCTACCGGCAACTAGTCTCTTAGGCGATTCAAGATGGAGCGTGCCGGGGTCATGCACGTCCTCAGCCGTCTGCCCTTCATATCAGCACCAGGGATGATGACCCGAATTTTGTCCCAATTTGAGAAGACCAGAAAAGTGAGCGGACCAAGGGCGCTTCAACCGATTCAATGGGTTATATCATGCCCTAGCGATACATCCGAAGGGGAAGCGCGTGGGCTGGTCAATGGCCTTGTGTTGGTGCCCCATATTACGACGGATGTCGAGGAGGAACCAATATTGCAGGTTGCTACTCTACTAGGTGTTGACTGTGAGAACAGTGTTCTGTTATCCAGCTCGATGACTCACACTGCCCTCCCAGACATTGTGATGTCCATGGGCACGGACCGACCCCCTTCGTAGTACAGTCCCACCGTTGGTATTACTCGGTCCCCTGCCATGGTTCAGCTCTTCTGGAAAACATATGCTGGCTAGCGGAATCACTGGCGAGCCTTTGGAGGTAAATTTATTTTGGGCCAATCCACTATCACCTATGTACTGTATCTTCAGTGTGGCGATAAGCAGTACCGCTCACGATTTCAACAGAAATTCAGTAGGTAAACAACTTCTTGTATGGTTGCCTAGCTCACTCATACATAGAACACATTGTGATGGACAGAATGCACGCTCGAGCACGGTACGTATTGTTGAATATAGCAGCTGATTTATTGATGCTCTGCCCTAGTGGTCCTCGGGCAACCTAACTTATCAGCCGACTGAGGTACAATCAAGAAACGGTGGTCTACGATTAGGAGAGCTGGAGCGAGACTGCCTTATTCGATACAGAGCCACACAACTTCTGCTCGAACGGTTCTCAAGTACACGCTTGTCGAGCGTGCGGGCGGATCGGATATAATGGATGGTGCGCATACTGCAAGAGCTCCAAGAAGATGGCCCGGTTTATGCCGCCAGGTTGCTCGTCCAGGAGGTGCGTATTCGGTTCTGGAGCCGAAATGATTCCTGCCCTCTGGGCGAGCTTTCTTGCAGGTGGGCTCCATGAATGTAATACCACGGCTGGCCATGGACGAGGTAATTCGTCATCGAGGAGAAAATCATGTCGACGTACTCGGTCGCACCGGTCGTTGCGGTGGGGTGGGAGGGCTTCTTCAGCGGACCCTCGATCCTGCTTTTCACTGTGCTCCCGATCCCCTTCCCATCAATCGCCGCGCGCTCGCCGTTCTTCGATCTCCCCCGCGGATGACACCAGACTGACTCTAACCCACGCGCCCTTGTTGGCTCGTCCGTCGCCATCGCGTTCTCCATCGGCTTCTTCAACTTCTTCGGTCTCAGCGTCACCCGGCGCGTCTCCGCCACTGCGCGGAATATCACTGACACATTCATGCGCGTGGATTGGCATATCTCCAGAGGCAAAACCGTCACAACAAGGAATATACACCAATAAATCGTAATGCTGACGGCCGAAAATGTACCCCACTTTCCTCTCCCCCGTCTGCTACCATATCTGTCCTCCAAACCCAGCCCAATCACTATGTTTTTGCCTCGACGTCGAACTGGTTTGATAAGCCCTATGACGGTATTATAATATCGCCTTCGTTCCCATAATTGATTTTGTACCACGATACGATACGACGAGTACAATCGTGTTTGTTGAGGCCAGCTACGAACAGATAAGGATACAAATAACCGTATAAAGCATTCGGTCGTGGGTGTGTAATAGTGACGAATTCTCCGCTATGATCCGTCGACTTGGAGTGTCAGCGGTTTTCACCCGCAAATACAATTGATGTCCACAGTATTATTCTACCTGTGTAAAAAATACTACAGGTACGTTGCAATGAGTTAAAAACAAATGGAGGTATTTAATTGGGATTCGATCGGGTACGGGGAGGGTCAAGACTAAGGGCCATTGCTAAGGTAAGCCAATACCCGATGAGGCCGTGATTGCCCTGCCGGCAGATCCCGACAGCCTCATTGTCTCTTAATTTATACAGACGCTGCACCTGCACAATACTCTTGCTGCACACGCGATGACGATCCAAAACTGCCCAGTCGAAATCCTCGACAATATATTCGACCACACGACATATTTGGATCCAGAAGATGCCCAAGCGGTCCTCTGCTCGCTCATGCGCACTTGCTCGCACTTCCGTGTGATCGCCAAACGCCACTTCATTCGCATAGTGTGTCTACCAAACGCGAGAAAAGTCAACGCGTTTACCGGTTACCTCATACAAGTCGTCGAAAGCGGTGACTATGGTACTCGTGTGCTCCCCATCCAACATTTGGCAGTAGCGGGCAAGTACCGTCTCCCTCGAGGTCGATTATATCAACTACGCAGTGCTGTGGAGGTCGAAGCAGAGAGTTATCTCCCTTGGATCATCACGATCGCCTCGCCCTCGCTTCTTACCCTCACAATTGTCGGCGTATATAGACAGCCACAAGAAAGTAGAAGGTGTGGGGAAAAAAAAGCAAGAGAGTGGTATCCGATATGGTTAAATTTCCGCAGCTCCGTGAACTGGTTGCTCTTGACCAGCAGCTTATCCGCCTCGACTCCGACAGAAGTGGAGATAATACGCCCGATATTCCCAAGTACCCAAACCTACATAAGCTTTGTATACTCAGCAATTATTCACTGGAAGCATTGCCGTCACCATTACCCAACCTCCGCCACCTCCGCTTGGAAATGTTGGATTGCGCTCGTGCGCGCCTTCCCTCCCTCGATGAAACCCTCCGTCTCCATTCTCTTATCATCGATGCCCCGCAATATCACGAACTAATTATCAGCGGCTGTTTCATAACTCATCAATCCAAAGCCGACTACGGCTGTGCGATTGACAAATATCGAACATTGATAAAGGTGGTGTGCGATTCTGGTGACAGTGGGGTGGTTGTCCCCGCAGTAGGAAACACCGACTACACGAGTCGTAGGAGTATTCTGGCCGCTTGGGCAAACGCGGTCGCTGGGGGCGTTGGATGCTGGACTACAACGTGGACACCAACGGTCTTGAAAACGGGATATCATGAAAAATATTGATCCTCGCTTCCGTATATCGGCCAACGGAATCTACAATCTTTATCACTCGTTCCCAGTAAGATCGAGGTATAGTGAGGCCACAATCTCAACTATTTCGGATGTCACCTTTCATGATTGAATTATATACACATGCTCTACCATATTGGTGCCTAGATGCAACAAAGTAACGCTGGGTTGGTGAGCTGATATTAGGAAAAGGAAATGACACAATCAAATGACCATTATGGGTTCCGTCTCTAGATCAACCAAGGTCCAAGTGTTCTCTCACCAAGACCGAATAGAGTGATATCTTCTGCCATCCAGCTGGCTACATTGTGAGGTCCGTCTTATTGCTTATAATAATATGAAAAATATTACGTATTACCGCATAACGACCTATGGCCACTGTTCCTCAGATATGAGAGGAATGAGATATTGGCCTCCAAATCGATGTTGGATATCGGGAGTTTTCCGTCCGTCCTGCCATGGGTCGTCTTGTCTGTCCACCTGATTGATTAGGCAGAGAAAAGAAAAGAAAAGAAAAGTTTAAACGTAGCGGAGGACCGCCCGAATAACCTCTTTTCGGGTTCATCACACCGAAAGGAACAATTGATCCGCGGCAACGGGGCTAGCCTAGGCCAGCTGCCCAGAGCCTGTGTCCAGACCACTGAATTTTGCTGCACAAATTTTCCACAGTGTCGATTGTTGGTGATGAACGAGAAAAGGGGGGGATCAACCATAAATGTATGTGGGACAAACATCGCGCAGAATACAGTTGAAATGCTAATAATGCAAAAGGTCGGTCGATGCTCAATCCTTTGCATTATTACATATTTGCATTATCAGATCAAGGTTTGTATTCACTTGAATACAAACCTTGATTTTCGTCGACACCAAAAGTTTTGCATTATGGGATTTTTTTTTTTTTTTCGGGGCAAGGCACCGGCTCTGCTACCCCTAGGGGTGCCCCAACTTCAACCATGGGGACTCGGTGGCTCTCTAGAGCTCTCCCTCCGTAATGCCGGTGGAATCTGGTTTAAGACCCCGTTGCCTGTTGGAGGCACCAATACAGCCCACCGGCTTCAGAGGCCGGGAGTGTGGGGGTTGCCGCAGGACTCACTCGCCCCGGGAATACCCACTAAACCACCAGGGAGCCTCCTGCCTGACATTGGCAAGGTAGCCCACCCCCTTGGGTGGAGGCAGGTGCCATACTGGGCCGCTCCTAAAGGGCTTCACGTCCCCGGGAGACTAACCTCGCTTCAGCCAGAGCCTCGAAGGGATGACCAGCCACAAAGCAGCCCACCCACCTCTTGCAGCAGGGAGTACCCAGCGCGAGCAAGCTTCTGCGCTGGGAGTTGACCCCACCTCTATGGGAGGCGGGCACCGTTCAGGGATGATGGGGAAGGGGCATACATGCCGAGGCTAGAATACACTGGCTAACGACCTTTCAGAGGGCGCAGCCGCAGGAGCATGCGAAATTCATCGACGTTGTCATCAACAACAAAGGTGTATGTAGGGCTCGCAAAAAGCTCCTTCATCCTCTTCTTCCAGACAAACCACAAGAATGAACCTATAGCCCATTCCCTCTGGGGGTGGGTGGTCATGAGGGCTTGGTCAGGCTTGGGGCATGCTTCGGAGGGGCGAGCAGTGTGGACCTCCACCGCCTTGAGGGCAATGAGGGGGTACCAGGGACTTGGGTGCCATTTGTCAGGGCGCAGGGAGCGCAAATGGAAGAGGGGGGGGGATATCACCTGCAGGCGATCCTCCAGGGATCCCAAGAGAGGGGCCAATCTGTAGGATGCGCAACCCGTAAAGATATGGTCCAGAGAGAGGCTCTCGCCACAACAGCAGCTGAGTGGCACTCTAGAGCTGACCCAATCAGGAGAGGAGAAGGGGAGGGAACCGAGGGCTTCCTTCCATAGGACTTCCCTAAGACCCACTGGGATATTGATCGTCCATATTGCAGAGACATAAAGGCCGACGTCTAGAACCCGGCCGAAAAGGCCGAACATGGAAACTGTCCACCGATCCGTGAAGACGGATGATCGGTAGGTACGCAGGGGCATCAGGACTGTGTAACGCACCAGGAGGGAGCTGAGGTAAGACACAGGCTGGTGGGATAAAACTGGGTGTGAGTCAACCCATCCGGGGGGGGTATACAGACCAGGGATGTGGAGGGTTCTCCCCGCCAGTCTCCCCTCATTCGCCAGTGAATCAGCCATGTCATTCATAAGGTCGCCACTATGCGCCTTGACTTTGATGAAGGAGAGGCGACCACGGTGCGCACGCAGGCAGAACAAAAGGTGCCGAAAAAGCTCCAGAGGGGGGTTCTGCAGGTTTCTGGGGATCTCAGCCCACCCATCTCGCTCCAACGCCAGTAGCCCACCCTTCACCAGGCCTAGGACATAGGAGGAGTCCGTATGGACAACAATGTGGTAAGGCCTCCACGTGCTAAGGGCAAGGATCAGTGCCAAGACCTCAGCGATGTTGTTAGACAGCGCGACACCTGATGCATTATGGGATTTTTTTTTTTTTTCGGGGCAAGGCACCGGCTCTGCTACCCAAAGGGTGCCCCAACATCATCCATGGGAACTCGGCGGCTCTCTAGAGCTCTCCCTCCGTGACACTGGTGGAATCTGGTTTAAGACCCCACTACCTGTTGGAGGCACCAATACAGCCCTGCCCACACCAGCACAGAGGGGTGAGATGGTCTCCCAGCACCCAAATGTGAATGATTGAGACTCCAAGGCTTCAGAGGTTGGGAGTGTGGGGGTCGCCACAGGGCCCACTCGCCCCGGGAATACCCACTAAACCACCAGGGAGCCTCCAGCCCGACATTGGCAAGGTAGCCCACCCCCTCGGATGGAGGTGGGTGCCGTACTGGGCCGCTCCTAAAGGGTTTTACGTCCCCGGGAGACTAGCACGACGCCGGCCAGAGCCATGAAGGGATGGCCATTGCCGCGCAGCCCACCTACAGTGAGCAAAAAAACCGATTTTCAAAAGGGCAAATTTGCTTGTGAGTCAAATTGTAGCCCAGAAGACAAAGGTAAACCCGTGGGAATTTGTGGTAACAAAGATAAATATCATGTCCTTTGTTGT
>Ga0307515_10011793_pt1 | contig 16539 bp, 4 predicted proteins | sample 17_EM_MG_FD_194513 | JGI IMG/M metagenome (GOLD analysis project Ga0307515, IMG submission 194513) | Populus trichocarpa ectomycorrhiza microbial communities from riparian zone in the Pacific Northwest, United States - 17_EM | ecosystem: Host-associated > Plants > Roots > Unclassified | place... | reverse complement strand
GGCTATTATTACAGCAAGCCTAATAACTGGCGGGCCGCCTAGTATAGTGTGCAAAAGTTATCCGCCTTAGGCGCTTGTACTCTCGCTCCTTATAGGACTTTATAATAAAATGGCCTATTAGGCTATTAAGATATATACGCTGGCGCCTCCTTTTAGAGCTTAAGGAAGACCTTAACCTCTGGCTTAAGGTTCTTATATTAAGTAACGGTGTACTGTTCTTTAATAATAAGGAAAGGCCACAGTTTTATTTATTTACTAACGCCTTATTGCTTAAAGGCTACGGAGGCTTTTACTTTAGCGGAGAGAATGGCTACTAGCCTAATTACGTGGCTTTCTTGCCCTAGGCCCAGGCCTTTAGCTGTTACCCCCTACTAGACTAGGTAGATAACTATATTAACCTAAAAGAAATACATACTATTACAGAGGCATTTAAAAGGTGGTTATTGGTCTGGCGGTATGGGTTTCTTTATATTTATATAGATAATATAGTTGCTTATAGCGGCATTTAGAATGATGTTATAAAAGGTTCTAGAAACCAATTATTTTGAGAGATACTTATATCCTTAATAATAAATGATATTACTATAACGATTATATAGGTCTCTAGCGCCAACAATAGGCTTACTAATACTCTCTCGCGATTTAACTATAAGAAACTATTATTAATGTGCCCTAAGTGGTAAATAAATAACGGCTTCTTACTAGATAAATAATGACTATATAGGTCTCTAGCGCTAAATAGGCTTGCTAATATTCTCTTGTGATTTAACCGCGAGAAATTATTATTAATGTGCCCTAAGTGGCAAATAAATAATGGCTTTGTGCTGGATAAATAACGACTATATAGGTCTCCAGCGCTAAATAGGCTTGCTAATATTCTCTTGCGATTTAACCGCGAGAAATTATTATTAATGTGCCCTAAGTGGCAAATAAATAACGGCTCCTTACTAGAAAAATGATACCTTACTTTAGGTGGCTACTAACTCTTATAGTTAACCTAGAGTTGTTTAATTAACCTCCCCTAACCTTCTAGAGCGAGATTAGTAGGTTTTACTACTTTTTGCTACTTATATGGCATGGCTTGGCAGCCAATATAAGGAAGGGCTACTCCTCCGCTATTAAGAGCTAGGAGGCCTTCTTAGCCCTAAATGGTTTATTACTGTATCCGGCTAAGAAGATGGACTTAGGGGAATGGATTGCTTAACGAGCGTTTGGTATAGCCGCCCCCCTAATAGGTAGGGTTAAGCCAGAAACCCTCTCTAATTATATCTCTGTAATCTGATCTTATTATATAGATCTAGGTTACTTAATTACTGCCTTTAAAGACTATACTATTAAGAGGGCCCTAGTGGGGGCTATGTTACTATTCCTATCTACTAAAAAGACTAAATTACCGATTATAAAGGACATCCTAGATAAGATTATTACGCTTAGGCCCTATAAGGCGGATATAAATATAGATACGGCATTTATAATAGCGTTTATAGGTTTCTTACGTATAGAAGAAATTACGTACCTAAATAGGAAAGCTAAGGACTTTAGTACTATAAAGGCCCTCCGCAGCGACGTTAGGATCGCCCCTAATAGCTATTTAATGGTCTTCCACTTAAAACGAAGTAAGATAGATAAAACCTATAGTAGTATTAATATCTAGATCGCCGCTATACCGGGAGATCGTCTATGCCCTATAGCCGCAATAATACGGTTATTTAACCGTAACCCCCGGCCTCTATTAAATCTATTATTTAGCGTTAATAATAGAGCTTTTTTAGCGCTAGTAGTGCGTAAGATTCTATTAACCTGCCTAGCCGCTGGCGGTATTCTACCTAACGGCTACTCTAACTACTTCTTCCGTAGGGGTGTAGTATAGTATACGCATAATTGTGGCTTCGCAGAGTTATAAACGGCGCAGTTAGGTTAATGGATATTAAATATAGTTAAACTTTACTATAATACCTCGGAAACCAAACGACTTTAATTAAACTTAAATTTCCAGCGGAGTGTGCCTATACTGGCTAGGTGACGGTGCTGGAGGCGCGTTACCTGGTATGTTCTGCTATATCTATAGAATATAGCAGAAGGCGATAGGCAGAATATAGCAGAATATGGTAGAATGTGACTGGCAGAATATGGTAGAATGTAACTATAGAATATGGCAGAATATAGCAGAATATGGCAGAATATGATAGAATGCGACTAGCAGAATATGGCAGAATATGGCAGAATGCGACACTGCACGTACACTACGTCTATTATACCGTGTTAAAGTATACTAACATTAGTATATTGCCGCAATATTGCCGCAATATGCCGTATATTGCCGTCTGCTGTTCTACTATACTGCTAAGCCTAAGGTAAAATTAAGACTCTATACTTTTAGACTACGGAAATTACCCCCGTTTTAACTTGATTTTTTATAGGTGGCAGGCGCTTTGCTAGTGGGCACTAGGTAGGATTTGGGCTAAATCTCCGAAGTTTAGGCCTAAAAAGCCTTATAAACGCTATAATATTGCTTAGATCCCGCCCTATAAGCCTATACCCCCTATAATTAATATATTTGAAATGGACTATAACCTATTTATGCCGTGCGAGAGATAGATATTATGTGTCTATACATTGCTTAGCCGAAAACCCTATAACTTAGGTATTTAACTAGATGTTTAACACGGTTAATAGCATTATTGCTTATAACTGCACTTAATAGGTTGTTCTTTTTACCCACCTACCCCCCTTCTAATGTATATTAGATTAGATACTTGTAGTCCTATTTTAGGTCTAGCGGTAGGCTACCCTATAAGGGGCACCGGGTAGGATTTAGGCCAGATCTCCGAAGTTTAGGCCTAAAAAGCCTTATAAACGCTATGATATCACCTGGATCCCGCCCTATGAGCCTGCACCCCCTACAATTGATATATTTAAAATGGACTATAACCTATTTGTGCCGTGCAAGAGATAGATACCGTATTAGTATATTATATAATACTTTTAATATTTCTTTAGCTAATTCTTTCCTACTAAGTTATAGCTACTAAGGCTAAAGATAAGCTTATGGCTGCTTAACTCTAATATACTAAGGAAAAACTTATAAAGTACGTTAAAAAGCTAGATAATTCTCCCTACTATCTAACGGCACGAGTTCTTGACCTAGAGTGTTATACGGCTTTCTTAAAAGATTAAAATAATTATATTACCGTTAAAGGAGAAAAGAAGCTCTTTAGTATACGAAAGCTCTAGGAGAGATTCCGCGAGAAAGTAATACTTTTAGGTTTAACTATATTATACGCAACTAAGAAAGCTTAAAAGTTGCCTTTAAAGTCTAAAGAAAACCTCTCTGCCTTCTATAAAGCTCGTCTTTAGTATTATTTAAAGCATACTTGTCCACAGAGTCTAGATAAGTTTAATAACTACATTAACAAGAATCTAATTCCGCTTAATAGCCATACAACAGCTATTTAATAGTAGAATTAGCCTCTTTAGCGTACAAGATTTCCACAACTCTTATAACTTGCAATTAAAGTTCTCTTAATACTTAGAATAAGCGATAAGCTAAAGAGAGTATTTTTAGGTTCTTAATATTGTAACGGAACCTTATAGCGGGTAACTACAATAGGTTCTGTTAATGGGCTAGGTATATAGGTAATGCAATAGTTAACAATATAATAATAACTAGTGGAGTAGTTACCTAACAGATTAACTTTAATTATATTCTAAGAATTACTATAAGGAAGGAACTATCTAGGTAGGGACTATAGTCCTTTAAATACACATCCTAACTCCTATAAAATCCTTTTTATACGTAATGTACGTATTATACATAAGGTACGTAAATTCCTCTTATTCCTTTTATATACTATATAACACATTATATAACCTTAGTTACTATTTCTCATTACATAGTTCTACTAAATCTATCCTAGACTGTGCTTATATTAACTAACTAGCTTCCTCTAACTTTTCTTTAAGTAGTTATAATATTATACTTAAAGCGTCCGTAACACTATTTCCCTCCTCTTTATCTTCGTCCTTAAAGATCCCTAGTATCTCCAAGTTGTTTACTAGAGGTATAATATCCGTTTAATTAATTTAGTTAATATTATTGCTTATTATACCTAAAGCTTCTTCTTCTTTATACGTGTAATATTATGCCCGTACTATTGCTGCCATATTATCGCTTAGTAAAATTATACTATCTTTATATTCTCGTTATACGAAAGAGGGGTTAGTTTACGTTGCGTTGGCGAGCCCTTTCTTGCGGCAACTATCCTCTTACTTAAAGTATACTAAAGCGAATATTTAATTCTCTTATAATATTCGCTCTACTTCTAACACTAAATATGCGCGTTTTATAACCCTTAATAGTCTCTAAGTCCCCTAAGTAATTTGTTATAGGGTCTTATGTTTAAACTGTCGCTATAAGGTTAGATGGTAACCTAGCGTAGGCCCTTACTAAGCTTAAGCGTTCTTAGGATATGGAACAGAAAGCCCTAGATACTTATATTACAGCGTTTACTCAGCTACTTTATCTTAAAAAGGTACGTAAAAAGGTGTGTTTTAAGGAGTGGAAACTTATAGAATAAGGTCTATAGGAACTTGGTAACAAAAGGACTAGTCCTTTCTTAACTAAGTAGGGAACGACTCCAAGTAACTTAGTAGCTGCTCCTTTTAGGTCCCCCTTAAGTAACTCATTTTTTAACAATCCTTCTTAATTAATATTGCCTAACCTAATTTCTTCTAATACTCCTATACCTTTCCTATAGCGTTTTTTAAAATTTCTAGTAGTTCCTAGGTAGTCTTACTATAGCCTATCTACTTAACTTCGTACTATATTTCGTTATTAATGTCCTTATAATTAACAATCTTTAAAACTTACTATTTATCTTCCTCTTATCCTCTATACGTGTCTACTTTATAAATTAGTAGCTTAATATTCCCGTATACTGGCTCTAGTATTATAATATACTATATAGGGTAGATTTTTATCTTAGCTAGTAAGTTTAACCTAAACGTAACTAGTAAAATTCTTTACGTAATTTTAAAAGGTCCTAGTCTAACGTAGTTTAACTTCTTACTTAGTTATTAACTCTTAAAATTTTTATATAGTAGCTATACTTTATCTCCCTCCTTAAGATCTAGTCCCTTAGATTTCTTAGCATTGTAGTATTTTCTTATTCTTTACTATACTGTCCTTACTGTTTCTATAAGGTTTATATAAAAATTTATTAAAGTCTCTATTCTTTACTTAGCTATACTACTTATTTTTTTCGCTTAATATAGCAATAATAATGTTCTTAGCTCGTATCTATAATTCGCCTTAAATAGTAATATACCCATTTCTTCCTATAGTGTTATATTATATATAAACTATATAACTAGTAATAGCGATACCTAATTATTCTATGCGTAATTAATATAATATCTTAGATACTGTTCTAGCGTCTAATTTAATCTTTCTGTTTAACCGTCTATCTGCGGATAATATACAGTGGAAGTTACTACTTAAACTCCTTACTCCGCTAAGAATACCTCCTAGAATACTACTATAAATCTTAAATCCCTATCTAATATAATCTTACTTAATACTCTATATCTTATAAATACTTCTTTAATATAGATTCTAGCGATATCCTCTACTAATATTTTTTCTATATATACTATAAAGTATCCCTACTTTGTAAGCTTATCTACTATTACTAAAATCGTATTATAATCTTATCCGGTAATAGAATCTCTTAACTTTAGTAATTTAATAATAAAGTCCTATAATATAACCTCCTATAATCTTTCTAGTATTTTAATAGGTTATAGCCCTCCGTATAGCTTATACCTTATTAACTTATTTCTTTAGCAATCTAGATATTCTTTTATAACTTTCCTTACTAGTCGCTAGATTCCGTTAATAATATATTCCTCTTAAAGTCTTAATACTAAGCCTATAGCTCCGTTATGTCCTTAAGTTATTCCCTTATAGAAATCTTCTATAAAATGCTCCGCTATACTCTTTAGAATATATATAGCTTCTTAGTTCTTATATATGTCCATCTATAGATCTTCTAGCTGTGCTTCTAGAATTCTTTATACCTAAAAGCTTTCTAGTATCTTATAAATTCTCTTTAACTTCTCTTCTTAAGTTGCTATAATTTTTAGATAATTATACCTAATTAATCCGTCTATATCTTTTTATAGTAAAGCCCCTAATAGCTTTTTATTGTTTTATAGTTTAGCTTTTCTACTTAGAGTGTCTACTTATGCATTTTCTATACCTTTAGTATACTAAATCTTAAAATAGTATTTTATAAGCATCTCTGCCTATCTAACTTATCTTTAGTTAAGCTAGCTTCTTTATTATTAGAAATTCCGTTAAGTTCTTATAATCCATTTTAACTATAAATAGTTTCTCTATGCCTTATAAGAATGCTCTCTATTTCTTAAGTACTGCAACTATATCTAATAACTCCTTATTATAGATATCGTAGTTTAACTCTAGTGGTATTATCTTTCGACTATAGTATGCTACTAGGTGCCATCTATCTTTATATTTCTATAGAAAGTACGCTTCTAGTATAAAGTCTAATACGTCCATCTTAACTACTGTCTTTAACTTTAGTTAGTAAATCTTAAGGATTAGTTCCTGGGTAAACAGCTCCTTAAGTTCCTTAAACAACTTCTTTTACTCATCTCCCTATACCCATGGTTCCTCTTTCTTCGTTAATCTCGTAAATAGCTTAGTATTTGCTAACTATTATACTATAAACCTTTTACAGTAATTATAAAACCCTAGGAACAATCTTAACTATATAATATTCTCTAGTTCCTACTAATTCACTATAGCTTTAATCTTCTTTAGATCTATACTAAGTTGGCCTAGTTTAATAATAAATTTAATAAAATCTATCTTTCTAGTAAAGAACTCGCATTTCTTAATTACTACTAGCATTTGTTCTTCTTAGTCTCTTTAAAACCCATTTAACGTGTTCTCTATATTCTTCCTTAGTTATTAAGTAGATAATAATATCGTTAGGGTATACTATAACAAATTTATCTAAGTATTCTCCTAATATATTATTAATACGCTTCTAAAACATTACTAGTACGTTTATAAGCCTAAATTATATAACTAATGGTTTATATAGCCCCTCCTTTAATCTAAAAGCTACTTTTTATTTATCGCCTTCCTTAATTCTAATCTAATAGTACGCCTATTTTAGATCTATCTTTATAAAGATTTACGCATTACCTATCCTATCTTAGATTTCGCTAATTAAGGGTAAAGAATACCTATCCTTTCTTATAATGCTATTTAACTATCTATAGTTAATATATAGCCTTAGTTTGCTATTCTTCTTTAGTATAAATAGTACTAGATAACCTACTAATAATTACGATGGTCTAATATATCCTTTTTATAGGTTTTCCTAGACAAACTCTTTAAGTGCCTATAACTCTTTCTCAGTAAGTTTATATATTAAAAAGAACCTTAGACTTATTCCTAGTTCTAACTCTATCTTATAATCATATATTACATACTCTAACAGCTTTTTACTTTTTAGTAACTATAGCTTCTTGCCATATTTATAGTATCTCTTTAGTATATAACTTAGTCCTTTCTCTATTTCCTTATAGGTCGCTCCTACTTAGTACTATACTAACTTAGTCTGTTATTATATTTTACGTTATTAAGTATCTCTAATATTAACCTAACCTGTAATCTAATCGATCTTTAGATTATATTCTTATAACTAAGGCGTTTCTAATACCGCCTTATCTTATCCTAATGGTAAGATATTAAAAGACATTCTAACTAGTCTTCCTTTAATAGTTATCTAAATAGGTCCTATTTTAAGATTAATAATACCTCCTCTATAGGCTATCGGATCTCCTAAAATTATTACTAACAAATATAGGTACTCCTTTTATCTATATAGTAGCCCTATTCTTTCTACTACTATTAGTAATATATAGTTTCTTATTGCTCTACTATCTACTAATACTTTAAACTATTAATCTTACTAATTAATTTATAGGTTTAGGTGTTGTTCTTAAATTCCTTTAAGGGTTTAAGGCTCTACTACTAATTCCCTCTGGTTCTATAGGCCTCTACTTTTTCTAATTATTAGCTACTTAATCCTATTTATACTTAGTCTACTTTTAGCCAATACTTAGTTCGCTTCTTTTCTTTAATATGCCATAGACAGGTATTCTCTAGATATTCCTACTATTATCGTCTATCTAGGCATTCTTTTATAAGGAATCTTCCTAGTTAAAGTATTAAGTCCCTTTAGCTTTAAACTTCTATAGGGTACCAACTATATATATACTTAGCGTTTCTATACTTTGCCTTATCCGGTGCCCAATATACCCTTACTAGGTACTTTTAGTTCTTATCCTTAGGTGCTCTATATATATTACATATATTATCTACGCATATAATCTATACTAATGTGTAATACGCTTAGTGTCTTAGGTTAACTCTAGGCTCGTCTTTATCCTTAAGTTTAAACCTCTCCTATATTGCTCTAAGCGTTATAACTTTATTTATAGGTACTAAGATTTGTCTCTCGCTTCTCTAGTCCCCTAATTACTCCTCTAGATCCTTTAATATAAGTCACAGCCTTCTCTATAATTGGGTGGTCTTAAATAACTTTCTTATCTAACCATATATAGAAATCTTCCCACTTATTATTATATCATTATCTATACCACTTTTAGTACAGTTCCTTAAGCGTATACAGTCTGTCTATAAAGAAGTATCTTCTTATTACTATATTATAACAACCTTTTGTATATTATTCCTTAAATCTAGTTAAAATCCCTAGATCCTCTTCTTATTCTAGTTTGGTAAGCTACTTAGCTCTTAATATACCTACTCTTAGCCTATTAGTAATTCTTCGTACTAGTGCTCTATCTCTTATATATCCTAGTATACTAAATCTCTTATCTAGTTTCTGTTCTTACCACGCAGTAATTTTTACCCTAAATTCTGCCATAGTTTCTTTCTTTTTGCGTCTTGTAAGTGGATCCTTAAAGTCTTCTTACTTCTTAATTCCCTTATTAATGGTCCTTATTCGTGTATTAAAATCTTAGTTCTATAGAATTCTTAATCCTAAGCTTACTTCCATTTTAAGCTTAGCTCCTACCTTAGTCTAACTAGGCTTAGGTATCCTTATCTCGTCTTAAGAATCTTAAGCCTTTAGCCTTTTACCTTTATTAAGTGCTAAAGTAGTTTACTATCCTACTTCTCTTGCGTCTTATAAAGCAATAGACATCGTGTCTAGTAAGGTCTTAATCCCTACTAATATTCCCTATTCTATAGTGGAATTATCCTCTACCTCTATTATAACATCCCTAAGGTCTATATACTCCTAGTAAGCTGCCTTTATCGCCTTATCGTCACTAAATATTTCGCCTATGTTAAATTCATCGTCCTTAATATCTAATCTGCGTAGTAGTTTATTAGTTCCCTTGCACTCTAAAGGTTTTAACTCTTATAGCCAATAGCTTACGCTATACTTAGCGTCTTTATAAATTCGGTATACATTATTATAATAAAATACGAAACTTCTAATTAAACACTCTTTTGTTCCTCGCAGTATACTATTATCCCTCTATATATATATATGTCTCCTACTAGTCTGGTTCCCTTTACTGCGTAGTTATGCTAATTACTTCTATAGTCTCTAGCGAAATAACCTTATTTTCCGTAATTTATGCAAGCTCCGTCTTTAAACTATTAGTTTTGCTATAAAGTCCACCTAAACGTTTTCTGCTATTAAGATCCCTAGTTTAGCCTCTACTCCTTAGTCCTTTAATTACTTAATCTTTAACCTCTAGGTTTCTATAGTTATTTTATCTATTTCTTATAGGTTTCTTTAGTACCGCTTAAGTCTATTAGCTCTACGCCATACCATAGTTTCTAATTTTACTTTGGTCGTTATATACTCTACGCCTTATACAACTGTAGAACTCTATCCTAGCCTCTCTTAGCCTATTCCCTTTAGTAGATCCTATTATTAATCTTTATCGCTTAATTTATTAGTTCCCTAAGGGTATCCACATCTTCTATCAGAATAATTACGTCCTAGACTTTTACCTTAAGTCCCTATTTATACTGTGCCATAAGCGCCTTATTATTCTATTTAACTTATATGGCTAACGTCTAAAACTACGTTATATACTCGATTGCTAAGGTCCGCTATACTAGGTCCTAAAGTTTTCTCTTTACTATAGTTATTGCTTCTGGGTCTTTAAATATTTATATAAGTTATTTTATAAAACTGCTCTAGCTTAAGAACATAAACCGCACCTCCTAATTAGCGGTCGTTATGCCGTACTTCTACATCTCTATAAGATAAGGTTTAAACCACTTAAGTGCCTTTCCTATTAAGAACAATCCTATATAAGCAATTTAATCCATAGGCGTTCCTAGTTTTACTCCCTTTTATATAACCTTAAAGTGTATTTACGTAAGGAATCCTTTAAGCTTTAATTTCTCTTCTAAAAATCGTTTAATTAAAGGTAACTTAACCTTAGCTACTCCTATTCCATTAATCCTTTCTTTAAGTATCCTATTATTATCTATTAATCGATTAACCATTTCTTGTAATTATCCGACTGTAACTAGTTATAAGTTAGTATCTGCTATACTAGTGTCATTACCTAACCCTAAGGTCGTTGCTTCCGTTAATAGCGTTATTATAGCTGCTTTTAGTAGCATGTTATTTAACTATTAATACTATAATTAGGTAGTAATTGTGTAATAGAACCTTATAGCGGGTAACTACGATAGGTTCTGTTAATAGGCTAGGTGTGTAGGTAATATAATAGTTAATAACGTAATAATAACTGATGGAGTAGTTGCCCAATAGATTAACTCTAATTATATTCTGAGAATTACTATAAGGAAGGAACTATCTAGGTAGGGACTGTGGTCCTTTAAATACATATCCTAACTCCTATAAAATCCTTCTTATATGTAATATACGTATTATATATAAGGTACATAAGTTCCTCTTATTTCTTTTATACACTACGTAGCATATTATATAACCTCAGTTACTATTCCTCGTCATATAGTTCTACCGGATCTATCTTAGACCGTGCTTGTATTAACCAACTAGCTTTCTCTAACTCTTCTCTAAGTAGTCGTAATATTGTACTTAAAGCGTCCGTAATAATGTTACGGACGCTTTAAGTACGATGTTACGACTACTTGGGGAAGAGTTGGAAGAAGCTAGTTGGTTAATATAGGCACGGTTTAGAATGGAACCCGTGGAACCATGTGACGAGGAATGGTAAGCAAGGTCACGTGATGTGATCTATATAATCTGTGTGATCTGCGAGATCTGTAATAGAGTAAATAGAGTAGACAGAGCAGATAGAGCAACGACTTTCATAGGAGTACGGTTGTGTATTTAAGGACCCTTAGTCCCTACCTAGATAGTTCCTTCCTTATAGTAATTCTTAGAATACAATTGGAGTTAATCTGTTAGGCAACCACTCCACCAGTTATTATTACGTTATTGACTTATCTATACCTATATACCCGGCCCATTAACGAACTTACTATAGTATCTACTATAAGGTTCCGTTATATAATTACTACCACAGTTACGGTTTAATAAGTTAAATAATATGCCACCAAAAGCAGCCACCACAACGCTATCAACGGCGGCAATTACTTTAAGATCAGGTAACGACACCAGTATAGTAAACACTAACTCACAACAGCCTGTAACAGTAGGGCAATTATAGGAAATAGTTAACTAACTAATGGAAAACAATACGGCACTTAAATAAAGGATTAACGGGATAGGAGCAGTAAAGGTTAAGTTACTATCGATTAAAAGATTCTTAGGAGAGAGATTAAAGCTTAAAGGATTCCTTATATAAATGCACTTTAAGGTTGCGCAAGAGGGAGTAAAGCTAGTAACACCTATAGATCAAATAGCGTATGCAGGATTGTTCTTATTAGGAAGAGCACTTAAATGGTTTAAGCCTTACCTTATAGAGATATAAGTAAACGGAATAATGACAATGAACTAGGAAGTACGGTTTATGTTCTTAAGCTAGAATAGATTCGTAGAGCAACTTATATAAATATTTAGAGACCTAGAGGCAACAACTACGGCGGAAAGAAAACTCTAAGATATTATGTAATAAACCTCAGCCATTAAATATATAATGCAGTTCTAAACGTTAGCGATATAAGTTAAGTAGAACAATAAGGCGCTTATGGCATAGTATAAATAGGGACTTAAAGCTAAAGTCTAGGATATAATTATTCTGATAGAAGATGCGGACACCCTAAGGGAATTAATAGATTAAGCGATTAAGATTAACAATAGGATCTTCTAAAGGGAATAGACTAGGAGAGGTTAGGATAGAGTTTTATAGTTATATAAGACGTAGAGCACGCAACAACTAAAGCTAAGTTAGAAACTATGGTATAGCGCAGAGCTAATGGACCTAAGCGGTACTAAAGAAACCTATAAGAGATAGAGTAAGAAACTATAAAAACCTAGAGGTTAAGGATCTAGTAATTATAGGACTAAGGGGTATAGGCTAAACTAGGGATCTTATTAGCAGAAGATGTTTAGGCGGACTTTATAACAGAGTTAGTGGTTTAGAGATAGAGCTTGCATAAATTACGGGAAATAAGGTTATTTCGCGAGGGATTGTAAAGATGGTTAGAGTTACTATATAATAAAGGGAACTAGACTAATAGTAGAAGACATATACGTATAGAGGGATAATAGTGTACTGCAAGGAATAAAAGAGTGTTTAATTAGAAGTTTCGTGTTTTGTTATAACAACGTATACTAAATTTATAAAGACGCTAAGTACGGCGCAAGCTATTAGCTATAAGAACTAGAGTTAAGAGGACTTAAAGGGACTTAAGAGTTAGATAAAGAACAAGATTAACTCTACGAGCTAGATTAAGATATTATAGTAACATACGGATAAAGATTAGCAATAATAATAATAGAGTCGGAGTACTTATTAATTAATAGCGACGAGGGCAGTAAAGGAACTAACTAGGGGTATTTAAACCTTAATAACGCGATAGAAGCAGAGACTGAGACCGTTATAAAGTAAGGTTTAGTAACGGGTATTATAACACCATTAGATACGGCATCCATTGCTTTATAAAACGGAAGGAGTAATATCTAAAGATGATTAAGCAAGCAGATAACTACTAGTGCTAGCTTACTACTTAATAAAGGTAAAAAGCTAAAGGCTTAAGATTCTTAAGACGAGATAAGAGACGACTAAGATTCTTAAGATAAGATAAGGTATACTTAAGGACCCACAACGGACGAAAACCGATAGAGTAGGGTAGTAGCTTAGTTTAGAAATATATAAATGAGCTTGGGATAGAGTTTCCTACGGGTATAAGACTCTTAAGATAAGATAAGTAAGATTTAAGATTCTTAAGATGAGATAAGAATACTATAGACGCCTAGTAGGACTAAGGCGGGAGCTAAGCTTAAGTTAGAAGTAAGCTCAGGATTAAAGAATTTAAGGGACTAAGAATTTGGAGTATAAATAAGGACACCTATAGATAAGAGGTAAGGAGCTTCTTTATAGATTAGAGAATCTATAATATAAATAGTAGTTAGACTAGGAGACCGATATATAGACCTAGAGGACTTACTAGGGGAATATAGTGTTTAGCCTAAAGACCAAAAATTTAATACTAAGATCAGGAAGTACGAAGACTTTAAGGATCTACTTATAAGACGCGAAAGAAAAGAAACTATAGAGGAATTTAGAGCAAGAATTACCTTATAGCAAGAACAGAAACTAGATAAGAGATTTAGCATATTAGGACGTATAAAGGACAGAGTGCTAGTATAAAGAATTACTAATAGGCCGAAAGTAGGCATACTAAGAGCTAAGTGGCTTACTAAACTAGAACAAGAAGAGGATCTAGGGATTCTAACTAGGTTCAAAGAACGACATATAAAGGGCTATTATAACGTAGTAATAAGAAGATATTTCTTTATAGATAAACTGTATATACTTAAGTAGCTGTACTAAAAGTGGTATAGGTAAAGGCATAATGACAAGTAGGAAGATTTCTATATGTGGTTGGACGAAAAAGTTATTTAAGACTACCTAATTATAGAGAAGGCTATAACTTATATTAAGGGAGCCTTAATTATGACGTTAAAAGATCTAAAGAAGTAATTAGAGGACTAGAGAAATAAAAGATAAATCTTAGTACCTGCGAATGAAGTCGTAACGCTTAGATTAATATGAGAAAGGTTTAAACTTAAAGATAAAGACGAGCTAAGAGTTGACCTAAAATATTAAGCATATTATATACTATTGTGGATAGCATATATGGATAATATATATAATATGTATAAAGCACCTAAGGATAAAAATTAAAAGTATCTAATAAGAATATATTAGATGACGGATAAGGCGAAATATTAAAATGCTAAGTATATACATAGTTGGCACCTAGTAGAAGTTCAAGAACTAGGGGACTTAATACTGTAACCAGGAAGATTCCTTACGGAAGAATACCTAGATAGATGATAATAGTGGGAATGTTTAGAAAATACCTGCCTATGGTATATTAAAGATAAAAAGCGAACTAAGTATTAGCCTAAGTTGGACTAAGTATAGACAGGATTAAGCAGCTAATAGTTGGGAAAAGTAGAGGCCTATAAGACTAGAGGGAACTAGTAGTAGAGCCTTAAACCCTTAAAGGAATTTAAGGACGACACCTAAATTTATAAGTTAAGTGGCAAGATTAATAGTTTAAGGCATTAATAGATAGTAGAGCAATAAGGAACTATATCTTACTAATAGTAGTTAAAAGAATAGGGTTACTATATAGATAGAAGGAACACCCTTACCTATTAGTAATAATTTTAGGAGATCTAATAGCGTATGGAGGAGGTATTATTAATCTTAAAATAGGACCTATTTAGCTAACTATTAAAGGAAGACTAGTTAAGATGTCTTTTAATATATTACTATTAGGGAATAATAAGGCAGTGTTAAGAATGCCTTAGTTATAGGAGTATAATCTAAAGATCGATTGGATTATAGGTTAGGTCAATATTAGAGATACTTAACGCTATAAGATGTAATAATAAGCTAAGTTGGTATGGTACTAAGTAGGAGCGACCTATAAGGAAATAGAGAAAGGACTAAGTTATATATTAAAGAGATACTATAAATATAGTAAAAAACTATAGTTACTGGAAAGTAAAAAGCTGTTAGAGTATATAGTATAGAACTATAAGATAGAATTAGAACTAGGAATAAGTTTAAGGTTCTTTTTAATTTATAAGCTTACTAAAGAGGAAGGTAGAGTACTTAAAGAGTTTATTTAGGAGAACTTATAAAAGGGATATATTAGACTATTACAGTTATTAGCGGGTTATTTAGTACTATTCGTCCTAAAGAAAAATGGTAAGCTAAGGCTGTATATTAACTATAAATAGTTAAATAGCATTACCAAAAAGGATAGGTATTCTTTACCCTTAATTAGCGAAATCTAAGATAGGATCAGTAATGCGTAAATCTTTATAAAGATAGATCTAAGATAGGCGTACTATTAGATTAGGATTAAGGAAGGCAATGAATAAAAGGCAGCCTTTAGGTTAAAGGAAGGACTATATAAACTATTAGTTATACAATTTAGGCTTATAAATGTATTAGTAACGTTTTAGAAGCAAATTAATAATATATTAAGAGAATACTTAGATGAATTTGTTATGGTATACCTTAACGACATTATTATCTACTTAATAAATGAGGAAGAATATGGAGAATATATTAAATAGGTCTTAGAGAGACTGTAATAAGAATAGATGCTAGTAGCAATTAAGAAATATAAGTTCTTTATAAGGAAGACAGGTTTTATTAGATTTATTATTAAACTAGGCTAACTTAGTATAGATCTAAAGAAGATTGAGGCTATAGTGAATTGGTAAGAACTAGAGAATGTGATATAGTTAAGGTTCTTCCTAGGGTTTTGTAATTACTGTAGAAGGTTTATAGCGCAATAGTTAAAGGATATTAAGCTATTTACGTAATTAACGAAGAAAGAAGAACTATGGGTATAGGGAGAGAAATAGTAGAAACTCTTTAAGAAAGTTAAAGAGTTATTTACCTAGGAGCTAGTTTTAAAGATCTATTAACTAGGTCTAGAGACGGTTATAGAAATAGATGCATTAGATTATATACTAGGGGCATACTTTATATAGAAATATTAAGATAGATAGCACCTAGTGGCATACTATAGTTAGAAAATAATACCACTAGAACTAAACTATAATATCTATAATAAAGAATTATTAGGTATAGTTGCAGCATTAAAGGAATAAAGAGCATTCTTATAAGGTATAAAAAACGATTTATAGTTAAAACGGATTATAAGAACCTAATAGGATTTCTAATAATAAAGAAACTTAACTAAAGATAGGTTAGATGGGTAGAGATGCTTATAGAATACTATTTTAAGATTTAGTATACTAAGGGTATAAATAATATAAGAGTAGATGCTTTAAGTTAAAAAGC
>Ga0307515_10011792_pt1 | contig 16539 bp, 22 predicted proteins | sample 17_EM_MG_FD_194513 | JGI IMG/M metagenome (GOLD analysis project Ga0307515, IMG submission 194513) | Populus trichocarpa ectomycorrhiza microbial communities from riparian zone in the Pacific Northwest, United States - 17_EM | ecosystem: Host-associated > Plants > Roots > Unclassified | place... | reverse complement strand
ACAGTACAGTCGAAGACAACCGTATCATCGCCTTTTGCAATTTCTTGGACGAATCAAACTAGAGTTTTCCAAGTATCCCACCTATTTCAGGCATGAGAGCAACACTACCCTACCAACCGGTCGCGACGAACGTCCTCACGAAAGCCTCTTGAGCCTGAGAGCTCAGTAGCCCCGGTCATCATGATCACGCAAAAATCGCATGGTGATCGGTTCCATGTGATCCTGGGAACATATCAGGTGACTGCCCGCTTTTTTCGTTTTTTGCTGGACGGAGGTAAACGAAAGTGCTAAGTACAAGACCCGGTACTAAAGTCCCGGGAATTTGTCCGTTGTGGCCCGTTGTGCCGCGGAAGAGTTCGGATGATTCCGACCATCCGGTCTTTCCACCTGTTCGCGTCCAGTTTTAGGCTGGAATCCAACCTCAAGTTCAGAGGGGGGCAGCTCTGAATTGAGGCTGGGACTCAGCCGCCGGTCTTGGCTGGAGATCGTATTTCGCCCGATCAGCCGAGTTGCCGAAACCCCGCGACCCCAAATATGCCCTAGAGCGAGATCCCGGAGATCTCGAACGGCTCGGACGGGAGCGACCGTCCCACTCCTGGTGAACGCTATAGTAGATACTAGATCCCCTAAACACACGACTCAACCAAACCATCATCACTCCATCATGCCTTTCTCACTCAATAATCATGAGCATCGCGTCACCCAGGCTGCGCAGCCGGAAGACCTCAGAGATATTCTTTGTGACATCTTCCACGAAATGGCAATGAGGCGAACCGGTTCTCGATACGAGGAAACCAGTTTTGAAGCTGCAACGGACTACGAACTCCACCTCGCTTTCTATCGCACGGTGAATGAAATGGTGCATAGGATGTACTAACTGCGGCGCATCGGTGTGTATGCCCGTGCTTGGTTGGGCCCTTGCTCAGTGTTTTCCAGCGACGCACTCCATCACAGAAGTGTACAAAGTAGTCAATTTACAAAGCAGTCAATCCAACCACGTACATTAGGATACATTCAAACGGAGCATAAAAACAATGTACGCATTTTGGAGAGCTTAAATATTATTACCACTGCAAAAAACAACGAGAGTCATCAAAGTCAGTGTCGGTACACCCCTGTTTGCTCCCGGTTACATAACTTTTGGTGCCTCTGCTGAGTGGGAGGAAGTAACCCTGTGTCCTAGAGCGACAAAGGTAATCCTGAAGCCGGAGCGTGCGTCCTCACCACAGAGATTTTGGAACATCTTGACGACGAGCCTGTCGCCTTGTTCGTACCTGCACATGTGAGTTAGAACAATGGTACAAAGGTCATGTTGCACCTTTTTCGTCAGAGGTTGAAGTTCCGGAACCACGTGTGTGCGTTACTCACGAGGCTTCGAGGAAGACAGACAGCATCATCCAAAGTACGTCGGTGTTGCTCTGTGTGGTATCGTTGAATCCGGGCGTATCAATCAAGACAACAGGGTGGCCGTTGAGTTCAAAAGGCTGCACCACTAATACAGTCAAAACGCAACGAGGAACAAGCGTACGGTGGACTTGCCGCTTCCCGTTGCACCCATAGTACTATCGGTAGAAAGGAAGGTCAGTTGAGGTGCGGGACATGTGGGGTAAGCAGAGGAACAAAAAACCCACATGATCATCGCTTCATGAGTGTCCGACTTGTGGGGAGGGGTCATGTACGCATGATTGCTCGCTTGTCGCAAGGCTACGGGTTGGGGAGGATGAAATTACTCCTTCGTTTGGCCACCGTGGTCAACTTGTCCGGTGGCATAATCAAATGTCCTCATCAACGCTGATCGTCGACACGCTCGTCCGGAGCGTCCGCGATCGGGTCCTTGATTTATAAGTGAATTTCGTGCTGCAGACGGGTCTTGCTTTATGACTTCGAAACGCGGGGTACCAGCATGCGAGCTGGTATGCAAGCGTAGGGAATATATTTGCGAGTTCCTTTCGATTGAGGTAATCGCGAGAGCAGAAAAAGTTGGCACCGAGTATCCCGTCCTTCGCAACCAACTTGGAGAACATCTGCGCGATAGTTGACTTTCCTGTTTCCGCACATCGCTGGGAATCAAGGGCATTGGTGCCGGTTTTGAGGGATAATCAGGACGTGTCGGGGAAGAGAATTCGTCACATAGTATCTGGGATGTGCAGCCACGGGTGTCATTGGGGCATTTGTAGCCGCGGTACGACCTGCTTTCGTCGAGTCCCACCTCTTGTCGGGGTTTTGCATCTGTTCAGAAACCTCGACGTTGGTTGAGAGGGAGCAAGGTCCATCAGTTGGCGAACGCGGAACAGCAACGAGCGTTGTCGAGGAACTGTATGGATTGGAGGGGGGAGGGAAAATCCGGGAGATGCTTGCCTCACCGTTTGCCGTCCATATTGAAAGGGGGTGCTGATTTCGCCGATGACAGTAGGGAAGTCGCCGATGATCTTCGCGTCAGACTTGAGTACGCCGAGCTGTTCCTGAGTCGAGACCCAGATCGCCTTCTCACCAACACGTAAAGCCTGGAGGATATGAGAGTATTTGTGGCGAAGGACTCCAAGAGCATTGGCGTTGAACCAATTCCAGTGCCTCGAGACGAGGGTGAGGCCGTCGTAATAATGAGCAGAATAGTGGCATTGTCCCTCGGGATCGTCACTGTCGATGCGAGGTGGAAGAGAGAAGATGGGAGGTTGGGAGGGAGAGGGAGAGATTGAGCGGGCTACCTGTTAGGCCTGATTGAGGTCCCAAAACTTGTCTTGGCGTTCTCCTCCCATCGCATATCGTCCACCGATAAACTCTCACCTCACAATGTTGGGCCAGCGCACTCCTCGTCGTTCCACTGCTGAAAAACTATCTGATTGTATCAACTACATCACCAGCAGCGGTGGCTTTCACTCATTTGGACAATTTTTGTCAGCACTCCTGGATGATCCACCTCATGCAGACCAGGTTGTAATCCAAACAGCTTCGCGTTTCCTGGACGAGGAACATTTAAGGCCATTTCTGAACAAAGTAGCTGGGCATAGGTTGATGAAGGGCAGAGGCAACATTCTGGGTGTGGTGCCGTCGTATGGGTTTCATCCAAGTGATCCCCAGCAGGGGGGTGTGTCTGGTGTATAAAATGTCATTTATTCATGTCGTTCTCATGGATTGTGGTGTAGGGACCAACGATGAGCCCTTATCTGGCCAGGGAATCCTCATAGATTGGGCTCTTGATCTTATCCTCAAGGAGGTCGACAGAGAGGACAACACTCTTGCAAAGCCAGAGTCATCTTTTCATTGTCCCAACAGTTGGTCTTGGGACTCACTCAAGAGGTTTTCCCTACACTCGCAGCACAACATCGCAACCCAGAAGAGCCCCATCATCTGGTCAGTGCTTACAACTATTGCTGTCAACAAGGACCGGAGAGGGGTAAACTGGACAGAGAGGGGGGGAGATGGAAGGGATCCTTGGCAGGTAGGTTAATGGTTTTTCAGTGGTATATGTTGCACGGAGTTATAGCTTCTGTAGGGAGCAGCTGCAGTCCTGTCGGTGCTACTTTACTTCCGGAACCGTGAAGCTGCATTCTTCCCACGTGTTGTCAGTGTGGTCCTCTTTTCCTGCAACGCCAGTTGCTTCCTCTATCGCTTCCTCAACCGGGTTGGTTTTTCCACATCCTACTCCTCCCTCAGTGAACGCCTCCATGAGCTGGGTGATTCGGTACTTCATACCCTTGAAGATCTTGGGAGACGTATCCGGTGTGGCGAAACCTCTGTTGTGTGGATCTATGACAATATCCAGCGGAACTATGTTGCGTGGAACCAGACTGTTTCCAACAAAAACTTGATGCGGACTGGCACTACAGCCATGATTTTGGTCATGGACGATGTCTCAAAGGGCGACCTGGATCTCAAGGCACTCGCTGACCGGCTTCACTTCCGTTCCAACTTGACATTTAATGACCTCATAAACGACCTAGACTCAAAACATTTGGACAACATAGGGAAGGCAACACTCCTTTCAATCTGGACAAAATACATTGATTCTCTCCGAAAATTCTCCCCTGAAGCCACAGAACTCTTCACCGACAAACACATGAAACACCCTCTTAGGCTTCGGAAATCCACATATTATTCACTCAAGACTTCGAGCATCGATGAATCCCGAGCATCTGGCGCAAAAGCTGTCCTAGCTGACATCACTTCACAACTCAAGCTGGAGGAGGCTGACCTTGATGACATTCTGGTCCCAGTGGCAGGTGATCTTGTTACAGTGGACAGAGTACGCAAGCTCAAGCGATACACCCGTACCGATACTGGCATCTACAACCAGCACAAGTGGGCCCTCCCTTGGATCCAACTATGGCATATGAAGTGGGCAGCACTCCGGTCCCTCTACAATACCCATTGGGCAGGGAATATTGGCAAACACCTCTATGGTCTCCGGAGTGATTGCAACACACTCCAACGGAAGAACCTTAACCCAGGGAAGTGTGACTTTCACACTCCTCATGAGGCTGCTACAGTTACGTTTGAATGCCTCTGCATTGGGGCACTGCGGTAGGTGTTAGCTATACCTCAAGAGTGATGCTTGACTGACTACAAGTAGTGCAGTCCTACGGTCAGAAAGGGAGTATATTGCTCCTGGTCCAAAGATCCCTGATGTCTTTGAGGAGCTTGAATCCCAGCTTTCTGCTATCTACCCATCTATCTCTTTTGACGACCTCACACTCCTTGCCAACAAAGTCTATCACCGCTACATGACAAGCAAGGCCTACGAGAGTACACTTGGAGATACCGAGCGATCACCAGAGTGTTATGGTGAGGCAGGGGAGTCAATGAAGGCAGCAGATGAAGGGGTTGAGAAACCAAATTGGAAGGGTGATCGCCAGATGGCCAACCTTGTGCTCCGAATGAGGGATGGGTTCTGGTACTATGAACTCTGCCATGCAATTGTTGATGGTGACATTGGCCGTGTTTCTGAGATAATCAAGGTGAGTGATCAGGTCTTAGATCCCACCTAAACTCTTCAGTAACCCACTCCTCTAGGTTTTGCGGTTCACCTTTTGGGGTGCTGGAGCTACCAATTATGGCAATGAGCTGCTTGAGCATGCAGCTTTATTCATCTATGTCTACCCCAAAAAGCTACGTGAGGCACCCCTGAACAACTGGCTTGTGAACCCATCAGGAGAACCACGTAGGTGGCATGAACTGGATCTTCTCCAAGAGCATCTCAATTTTTGGATCAAGGTCTTCTTCAATTCCCGGAACTCTGATTTTGGATCGTCCTTCCTCCAAAAAGTTGTATCTCTCAACATTCCTGGTTTCTCTCAGTTCCGTATGCACCTTGAGGATGCCATGGGAATGACCCCAGCAAGTGGTTACCACTTCAAACCAAGCACAAGGAACGACATCATCGCTCTTGCCAGTCGCCATGACATGGACAACATCTTCACCTTCCACCCTGGACGTACTCAGTCTTTTCAGACCAAGGATGTTTTTGCAATTGGGCTTGAGAAACTTGGACAAACCAGTTTGATCAAGGATTTTTTAGCCCGAACAAGTGAAGCAGGAGCATCTCTGGACCAAGGATTGGCTGATGAAGATGGGGAGGTTGCTTCTGAGGATGAGATGGGTGAACTTGATGATGTAGACCTTGATGGATTTGAGGGTCCAAATGATCTTCTTCAATAGTGACATTTGTCCTTGGCTTTGTATTACAAATGAGATTTGGGCCCTTTCACAGTCCCCTTTCCTATACACTGCCTCTTTTTGGGTCTCTCATCAATAGCATCCTCCTGATAGGCCTTTTGCTTTGAAGCAGGGATCTTGATCTTGACTGGACATACTGGTTGGGTTTCCTCCTCCTCTCCCTCCTCCTCCTCTCCCTCCTCCTCCTCCTCCTCCTCCTCCTCCTCCTCCTCCTCCTCTTCAACCATCATCTCTTGCCTAAGGTCATCCAAGCTCTTGAGTACCTCCTCACAAAAATTGAAAAGTTTGAACTTGTGAGTGTCAAGGTGATGCCAATCAATGAGCACAGCATAGAGCTGTTCAATGGAGGTAACCACATGGATCTTCTCACTCAACCGCTTCTGGAGGGCCTCTGGAAAGAAAGCTGTAGATGGAAGTAGAGTGTCTTCACCACGCACCTCCTCCCAATGTTGTCTTGCCCATACAGCAATCATCCGTGAAGCAGAATCTCGGAGGGCTGTAAACTGTTTCCCCCGAAAAGGCCTATATGTCCCAAGTGATCGAACTGTTGGGGCTGTAGGATGTGAGGGGGAGAACTGTTGAACTCTGGATTTTGTGGGCTCCATATTTGGCAAGGTTTTGTGGTGATGAATGCAGCAGTTCCCAGGTTGGAAGGTGTGTTCGCCAAAGTGGTTACAGAAAACGGTTCGAGGGCAGGATTTGGATAAAGTGTTGAACCAATGCCGAAGGACTGGGCACAGTGCCTCCCTTCGCTTCAAATTAGCAGCTTCCTGTTTCGTGGCCTTTTGCAAACCCTCTGGAATGTCCTTGACCCACTGAGCGGCATAGGTGATGGCATATGCTTGATTCCCATCGCGGCCTGCCCTCCCGATTTGTTGGACAAGCTTTGAGAATGAAGATGGCAAGCCAAACACCACAACGTTCCGTATATCAGGGACATCAACACCCCAGGTGAAGCAGTCAGTCCCAATAACAATTCGTGTGGCACCTGACCGAAAGTTTTCCATTACTGTTGTCCTGCCTGACTTTGAAAGAAGGGAGTGGTAGGGTAGGATGATTTCTCTGTTCCTAGAGAGTGGTTGAGGGAGGAGACGCCGGAGGAAGTCATAAACACGGCAGCCAAGTTCGATGGTTTCGCAGAAGATGAGGGTCTTTGTTATCTCATGTGGAGATATAATGGAGGGTGGGACAAGCCATGTAAGGTCAAGGAATGAGGCACCAGAGACTGGGAACTGGAAGATCCTTGGGATGTAGCAGATCTGGTGATTATCGATTGGAAGTGCATGATGGATGTAGTGGTTTGCACGGAAACCAAGGGACTCTGTGACAACATTGAAACTCTTCCCAGGGGGGAGTGTTGCACTAACAGCGATCCAGGGGATGTGGGATGGAATACGTGAGCGGAGGAGGCCAATCGACTTGTAGCATGGCCGAAAGTCAGAGCCCTGTTCATCAACCAGATGGCACTCATCAACAAATACTTCACAGAGGTGTTGTTGGAAGGAGCTGTTTGTGAGGACGTGGTTGAATCCTGGTGTGATCAACATTTCTGGGGACACAATGATCAAAGCCCACTTCCCCTCCAATACCTCCTCGAATAGGTTTCGTGGAGGTGTCTCAGAAGCAGCTGCACGAAGTGAGTCCTCATTGATCGCAATACCTGGGAGCCCTTTCAATGTAGAAGAATGTGCCTAGAGTATTGATATATCAGGAACTAACCTACAGAAGAACAGGGACATGAGCAGAGCACACCTGGTCCTCACCCAAGGCTTTTGTTGGGGCAACACTCAACCCAACTGCCTTGCTGTCCACTTCTCGTTTGGCAAGCAGGGGGGCAAGTAAAAGTGTTGACTTTCCCCGCCCAGTGCCTGCTGTCAATACAATGTCATTACCACCAAGAACCTCCCGGGTGAGATTGGTCTGCCAGTCTTGAAGATGGTTGTAACCAAGCTTTTGTGCAAGTGAGGGGATGATGTCGTCCCAGCTTGATGACATGGTACAGGCTGGGGGAATGGGGACTTTGAGGGTTTGGGGATATTATGCGCAGATAGGATAACAGATTAAATGAAAGATACAGTACTTATACAAAGATTGAGTTTACAATGGCGGAAGGTGCGGAAAACTTGAAGTGAAGACATACAGATTCAATGTCAGCATAAAGACCTCCAATTTATCTCATCTCAATTCTCTGGCCCACATCCAAGCATTTCAAAAAGTGTATGTTGTGGGGGAGATGAGGTGGGAATAGGCAACACGGCGTGAGTGGGGAAAGCGGTTGCTACTGAGCTTGATGATTGGATCGCGTGTGGATTGTGGCCACTGGTTTTGGGGTGTGGTGAGCGATGAGTTGAGGGGAGGTGGTGGTGAACAAGTGGCGCAGTAAGAGGGAATGGTGGTGGGCCAGTGGATGATGTGGCAGGGACGGCAGTGGGACCGAGTTTTGGTGGCGGGCAGGGGGGGAGTAGTGATCAAGCAACGCGGTAAACTGGAATAACGATATGGGAGGACGACGTGGCGGGGATAGCGATGAGGCAGATTTCCAACGGTGGAAAGTAATGGTGACCAAGCGGTGCGGTGAGAGGGAGTGACGACGAACGGACGACGCGGCGTGAGGTTGATCTTCGGTGGCGGACGGAGGGCCGTCGGTCAAGCCGTTTACTTTCGTATGACCCACCCACCGGTTGCCATATTCGGGTATGACCCACTCACGATATTCAGAGTCAGCCGCGGATATCACGATTTCGCTTCCGGCAATCACCGAATGACGATCTCCTGCCAGAGGGTCGAGTTCAGGACAAGCCTATCCAGTTTCGGACGCATACATACTCTTCCAAATCGCGATGCGACGCCTTTGTCGATTTCATAAGCAGCAGTCACTTACCCGGGTGAATGTAACCCATTAGTAAGAAGCTCATCGGATTCACTTTGTGCAGGTCAAGAACGGCAATGGTGAATCACCGTGCACTGTTGCTCTCAAATTGCTCCATGCAGCGAGGACAGTTTGGCCCTAGGCTTTGGAAATCCAGCACTGGCAGTCTTTATCCTTCCTTATGAGCGAGTTGGGTGTCGCCGACTGCCACGTACGGGTGTAACGAATTCCCTTGGCATTTTCCGCCACGCTCACTAAAATCACCCCCTAGGAGTCCAGCAAAATCGTTGATGGTGCTTCAAGTCAGCTATTGGAACCCACTCATATTTCAATGTGACCTATCCTTGTCTCGCCCGCGGCATATCCTTCTCAAGACTTCAGATCTCAGATCCTTGCATTCCGATGACCTACCCCCTTCTCTCATGCCTCCACGGGCTCCTTGACCTCCCGGATCCCGTCCCTCGACTTCCTTTCACCTAAGCGAATGTATCTGCTTCGCTCTTGGTTCTCCGATCCCCTTGCCCAAGTTCTAACACCTTGAGTGGGGTTGCGCTGGGCCGCTTCTAACACTCTGATTGAGTTGGATACCTTCGTTCACCGCGTCCCCCCCCCGAAGCGGAATTGGACACAGCTGAAAGTTGCATCCAGTTCCCTCGAAACAAAGCGACTGGAGTGCATAGGGTGAAGAGAGAGGAAGATGAGATTCGCGAGGGATGTCAGTCACAGTTCGCGCGTGTCAAATTAGGCTCGTTTACAATCCAGCTGGCGAAAAGCGTGGATGACTGCCCATCATCTCATAAACATTCGATTTCTCGTTAGGGCGCCTCTCTTTCAGCCCCTCCCACAGCATGGTCATGGCTATCAAACGCCCGCCTTGCAATAGGGTATTCTCGAAAACTCGTACTCCCAATGGACGTAGGGACCACCCACAGCGGTGTCTACTATGCGGGTTATTCCCGGGATCAGACCCGGAAAGACGCAGGGCAAATGCATCCGCTTCGGCCTTGGCCCTCTGATATTTGGCCCTCTCTTCTGGATTTTCTCGTCCACCGGCGCCCTTCTCCTCTTGGGGCAGAGTGGGATACAACCAAAAAGTCTCCCTCGGGTTGAGTTCAAATGAACGTGCGTGCCGGCGGAGCAGAGGCGGTGATGGTGAGTTTTCACTAGGTGAAAGAGGAAGATAAGTTTCTGTGAGGAATGCATTCCACGTGTATCGAATTAAATCTGTTTCAGAGCAGCACTTCTCCCCCCATGCTCAAGGAAAAGTGTGGCTGGTTCGCTTAAAGTGTGGCTGACCGCTCATTGTCTCATAAATATTGATTTCTTTCCAGAGAACCTCTCTTCCAGCCACTCCTACCTCGCAGCCATGGCTATCACGCGTTCGCCGTACACAGGATATTCCAGAAAGTTGGTCCTCGCGTTCGACATAGGGACCACCTACAGCGGGGTTGCATACACGCTCCTTGATCCGGGGTTGGTCCCTGAGATCAAATCCGTCGGAAGGTAGTCGATATTCCCATCCATCTCGTTTCTTTTCCCAATGTTTAACTTTACCGTCCAGGTTTTTGCGCCACCGTACGGTTACAAACTTCAAAATACCATCCGTCATGTTCTACGATGACGACGGAAATTTTCGTGGCGTCAAAGGTGCCGTGGACGAAGATGAGGCTGAAAACCTCCACGCAGTTCGATGGTGAGGCTCTCCCACATACCAAAGTTCAGGCGTTGATGCGATCTCAGGTGGAAAATGAAACTTTCCCGTGGGGAGTTGCCCGCGAATGTGAAGAAACACATGACCGCAGAGTTGCCCAAAGGCAAATCTATCCAGGACATCTTCGTGGACTTCATCCGCTATCTGTTCGATTCCGCAACGGCTTTCATCCAGGAGAGTGAAGCCACGGGGAAGGAATTGTGGGAAAGCCTCGAGAATAATATCGACCTCGTACTCTCGCACCCCAACGGATGGGCAGGTCGTGAACAGGAGTTTCTACGGAAATCGGTTGTCCTAGCCTCGGTCATTCCGGAAGAGGAGGCACTCTCCCGCGTCTCCTTCGTCACCGAGGGTGAGGCGACATTCGACTTTTGTGTGACCAACACGAAAGCCGGCGAAGATCTCGAGGTAGTGGTTCTCAGTTTCAATGCTGGAGATTGTTCTGACCAATCACTTCAAGCCTGGACAGAAGGTTCTGATCGTTGACGCTGGTGGAGGAACTATCGATGTCAGCTCTTACACCGTGAATTCTACGTTGCCGTTGAAGGTGGAAGAGTTCCTCAAACCAAAATGTAACGGTATATTTTGTAATTCAACTCACCGCACTGACAGGGAAAGTTAGGTTTCTACCAGGGTGCTGAAATTGTGACCGCTAGGGCCCGAGCGTATGCAGAAGGCAAGCTTGAGGTTATTTCCTGCACCAGCTTCCTCATCTTTTTTTCTTCCCTTTAGCAAAGCTCAAGAACTCCAAGTTTGACAATAAGCAGGACCTCACACTCCTCACAGAGAGCTTCGATACCGGATTGAAGGAGACTTTCTCAGAAAGTGGTAAAGATCAATTCGTGAGATTCGGCTCGCCGCGGGATAACGATCCACGTTGCGGCGTAAGGGGTGGGAAGTTCGCCTTACCAGGGTGAGTTTTGTCTTCTCACGCACTGGAAGTCTGGTGTGACCTCCCTCCCCTTCAGGAGCGATGTAGAAAAGTTCTTTGGACCTTCCGTCAACGTCATTGTGGAAGGTATTAAAAACGTTGCAGGGACGACAGACTGTTCTGCGAATATGGTAGGACTTCGGCTCTCCTTTGGGGTGCCAACGCTTTGACCGCTTCTTAGCTTGTTTTCCTCGCCGGAGGTTTTGGTGCAAGTTCATGGATATTCCAGGAAGTCGGGCGCAAAATTGCTGCCCAAGGATTGACACTATCACGTCCCGATACTCACACGTATGTTTGCCTCCTTCTAAATGTGTTCGATTGATTTACGTGTGCGTTAGGAACAAGGCGGTGGCGGTTGGTTCGATCTCATACTACCTCGACCATTTTGTCGTCGGCCGGATTGTGAGATACACCTATGGGACACCAGGCTCCGTCGAGTACAACCCTTTGGACGCAGACCATCGCAAACGCTCAGACAAAAAATACCTGTCAATGACCGGGGATATCCAACTTGAAATCTTTAGTCCTACCCTGTTCAAGGTGGCCATGTTTATTTTCTTATTGGGCGTTTGGATCTAAGTCAACTTTCAGGGCATGCGGGTATCGGGTACGCAGGAGTTTCGCAAGAAGGTTGCCGGCATTAGCCCATTCCCTCCCCTTGCTGGTCGGACTATGAAATTCCGTATCATCCGTTATACGGGTAAGAAGAAGAAGCCGCAGTGGATGGATGAGGAGGAAGGTGGGTGAACCGACTTATGGTACTTGAGTGACAATCGCATCTGAGAACCAATAACAGCGAAGTTTAAAACCTTGTGCGATATTTCCGTGGATGTTTCAAAGGCCCCGTGTATCGCTGGGATGTCCCCCCTTGGTTTCCCGATCTTCATACACCCATTTGAGGTGATCTACATTTACGGTGAAACTGAGTTCAAGGCACAGGTGTCTTGGGAGAAGGAGGTAAGTTCCATTTTCGACATTCTGGACGACATCCCTTTGACAAACTTTACTGCAGGGCGTGGAGATGCGGTAAGCCTTTCTGGTCGTGGTGCGTTGCACGTGCTGACTTCTCCACAGTACAGACGCTGAAGTCCTGTACGATGACGAGGAAATGGTTCAAGAGTCGTAGGTTTAGGTGATGCTGTGAGATCGTTGAGGGTGACCTTCTATACTTGTGTTTTTCATCATGCCCCGTCTGTTTCGGTCAATTCATATGTTCAACGTTCTTCTATACGATGGGCCAAGAAGAGCAAAGGTGACGCCCCTGCTGCCGCATTTTTGCCCAGTCCCAGACCCAGTGTTCGAGGGACTCATCATGAAGTTTTCTAGCGGATCCCGCATTCATCTACGCACCACGGCCTGGTCTCATTGTCTCAATCGATGAACATTTGACCCTCCCCTTCGGAAGTTCCCTGTCAGGTCAAGTTTACGAAAGAAGGGGGGGGAAACCGAGACCAGATCTCTAGACACGGCATTAGTACGTAACGTCCAGCGTGGAGGGTGTAAAGCGAAAGCGAACCGAAAGAATGTGGCAGGTAGAAGTCCTCAAAACGCGGGAGTGATGGCGTCAATTTGTCCGTTGCGGCCCGTTGTGCGAAGAGTTGGCATGATTCCATCCTGTCTTTCCACCTGCCACCTGTTCGCGTTCAGTTTCGGACGTATACATACTCTTCCCAATCGCGATGCGACACCTTTGTCCATCTCATAAGCAGCAGCCGCTTACTCGGTTGGATGTAACTCATTAAGAAGCTCATCGGATTCGCCTTGCCGCAAGGGGTTCACCATTCCCGTTCTTGACCTGCGCGGCGCAGGTCAAGAACGGGAATGGTGAACCACCGTGCACTGCTGCTCTCCAGCTACCCCATGCAACGAGGACGGTCTGGCCCCAGGCTTTGGGAATCCAGAAGCCAGTCTCGATCCTTCCTTATGAGCGAGTTGGGTGTCGCTGACTGCCACGTACGGGAGGTATCGATTCCCTTGGCATTTTCCGCCACGCTCACTAAAATCACCCTAGGGATCCAGCAAAAGTCGTTGATGGTGCTTCAAGTCAGTTATTGGAACCCTCTCATATTTCAACGTGACCTACCCTCGTCTCACCCGCGGCATATCCTTCTCAAGCCGTTGGATCCTTGCATTCCGATGTCCTACCCCCTTCTCTCGCGTCTCCACGGGCTCCTTGACCTCCCGGATCCCGTCCCTCAACTTCCTTTCACCCAAGCGAATGCATCGCTTAGGTCTTGGTTCACCGGTCCCCTCGCCCGAGCTCCGGCACCTCGAGTGGGGGTTATACTGGGCCGCTTCTAACACTCTGATCGAATTGGATACCGCATTTTCCCTTTTGAAGCGGAATTGGACACAGCTGAACGTTGCATCCAATTCCTTTGAGGCAAAGCACATGACTGTGGAGCGCAGAGGGTGAAGATGAGATTCGCGAAGCATATTAGTCACGATTCGCGTGTGTCAAATTAGGTTCTTTTACAATCCAGGTGGCGAAAAACGTGGATGACTGCCCATCATCTTATAAGCATTCGGTTTCTCGTCAGAGAGCCTCCCTAGCCTCTCCCACCGCACGGTCATGGCTATCACGCGTTCGCCTTATAATGGGTCTTCACGAAAACTCGTACTCGCAATGGACATAGGGACTACCTACAGCGGTGTCTGTTATACATTTCTTGATCCGGGGGTTGTTCCCGAGATCAAACCCGTCACGACGTAGGGACCCCTTACATCTCGTGTGGACTTGACATCTGACCACTCATAAAGGTTCCTGGACAACAATTGGAAAGACTTCAAATTTCCGTCCATATTGAACTATCGCAGTGGCGGAATATTCTGCGGTGCCGGGCACATCGGCCTGTGGGATTGTCCTGAGAAGCTCAACGTGATCAAATGGTGAAGGTATCGAGTCAACTCTCCTCCGGTACTTTGCTGAAACGTCAATAGGTGGAAGCTAAAGCTCGCTGAAGGGGAACTCCCCGCAGCGGCGAAACGGCATATGACCGCTGAGCTGCCTAAGGGTAAATCAACTATCGACCTTTTCGCAGACTTTATCCGCTACCTCTTCAACTCCACCGTCGCCCACATCAAGGAGGTGGAACCAACGGGAGAGGCTTTGTGGGAAAACTTCGAATCGACGGTTGAACTCGTTCTCACTCATCCAAATGGTTGGGAGGGACGCCAACAGGAGCTGATGCGAAAAGCAGTTGTACAAGCAGGCATTTTCAACGAGGATGGTGCACGAGGTCGGGTTACTTTCGTTACTGAAGGCGAGGCGAGCGCCAATTATTGCATTACCAACGTAAAGGCCGGAGAATTGTTGCAGGTGAGCGCCATCTCGCAGTTCAGTGGCCGCCTGTGTGTTAATGCAGCAACTTCCAGGCAGGCCACAAGGTCTTAGTCATCGATGCAGGCGGCGGAACGATCGACATAAGCTCTTTTACCGTACGTGCAAAATCGCCGTTGAGAGTTAAGGAACTCTACTCCCCGAAGTGTAAATGGTCTCTTTCGAAACTTGATCCATGAGTCTAACGGCCACGATAGGTGCTTATCAGGGGGCCGATTTTGTCACCGCCCGGGCGCAAGACCATGTCCAAGGAAAGTCTGAGTCCATTCTCACCATTCGTCCCGTTCGTCGTATCTTATCATTACAAATAGTCAAATTCAAGAACTCGAAGTTCGATGCAGGCGATATTAGCGAGTTCGGGTGGCGCTTCGAAAAAGGGTTGAAGCGCACCTTTTCGGAGGACAACAAACCTCAATTCGTGGAGTTCGATTCTGCGGAAGACGACTACGGTCGTTGTGACGTCAAAGGCGGGAAGCTCACGTTGCAAGGGTAAGCAGGACCTGTTCACACCCAATCTTGCAGATTCAAGACCCCTTATGTACTACGCACAGAACGGAGGTCGCAAATTTCTTCAAACCATCCATTGACGCTATTGTGGAGGTTGTCAAAGGCGTCGCGGGGGATTTGGATCCGAAAAAGACGGTAACCGCAGATACCATATCTGGCCAGCCTAATTCTCGCTAACGACTTTTGGGCAGTCCATCTTTCTGGTCGGTGGTTTCGCTGGAAGCCCTTGGCTTTTCCAGGAAGTAGGGCGCGAGCTCGCGGATTTTGGTTTGAAGCTCTATCGTCCCGACGCACGAACGTAAGCGACATTTTGTTCCATCCCCTCTCAGGATCAGGGAGTTTACAAGTCGTCCAGAGACGAAGCTGTTGCCTTTGGCGCGATTTTATGTTATTTGGACCGCATGGCGACACGCGGATTTTCCAAATACACATACGGGGCTATTGCTTGCGTCGGTTTTCTCCTTTTTCTTTCTTTTCTTTGTAATGGTGGTCACTATTGCTGTGGGTTTCATCCTGCTTATTTTGTTGGGACACTATGAGGAAAGTCTTACGCACTGATCGCTACGCGGCGGTGTGTGGAACCCCTCGAGCTGGATCGGCTTCCGTTTCACCGGTTACACCCCGGAGAGTACATTGTCGAAAATTTCTTCTTCTCTCTTTACTGCCTTTTCCCAAGACTCGTGCGGTTTGTGAACCTCGGTTTTTTGTTCATGCGTGGTTTCAGATGAACAGAATATACTTGATGAGATGAAAGGAGATGCCTATTGCGAAACTCCCGGCTCCACTGAGACCAGGCCCAAGATTTCACTCACCCCTCTATTTCCAGGTTTCCAACGGTTCAAAACGGTCACAACTTCAGACGATGGGCGAGCGCCGGCTCCGAGGGTCCCGTGGATGTAGATAGACGTATCTATCCGCGATCGGGACCTTCTTCTACAACCCACGAACGAAATTGGAACGATCTATGTTTTATACACAAAAAGGAAGGATGGGCATGGTGGCTATTCGTGATTGGCCGGTGCCCCTCTCATCATATCTGGGGCGCCGAGCGTCTCCATTGGCCTGAGCCCCGAGGGGTGGATCAAAAGAGGCAATACGCCCCCTGAATGACGACAAGCGGAGTGTTACGAGCCTCGCGGCCACAGTGCGTGTGCCCAGGGCCGCAGGTCTCGGGCACAATGCAAACCAACATCGCCCGGCAAGCTCAGATCAAATAAACAACGTCCGGTGGGAGTGTTTCCCGGGAAGTTAATGCCCGAAAAGGTTCGCGAGTGGGCCCCTAGTGAAAAGGAATTTGCGTGCCCAAAGGGGGGTCGAGCTAATGGAAAGGGGTTCAACCGACGGATATCCCTCATCCTCCATCCACAATGCCCACCCAGGACGATCTCTCCTCCCTTCCCCCAGCCACCCTCCGAGCCGCCCTAGATGCGTCCGAGAAACGCGTCAATTGGGAAAAGGAAAAAATCAAAAAGGAGATTCAGAGGCTGCAAAAACGGCTCGAAGAACTC
>Ga0307515_10011791_pt1 | contig 16539 bp, 7 predicted proteins | sample 17_EM_MG_FD_194513 | JGI IMG/M metagenome (GOLD analysis project Ga0307515, IMG submission 194513) | Populus trichocarpa ectomycorrhiza microbial communities from riparian zone in the Pacific Northwest, United States - 17_EM | ecosystem: Host-associated > Plants > Roots > Unclassified | place... | reverse complement strand
TACTTTTTCTTTTTTTTTTTTTTTTTTAAATGTGAGTAAGATACCCTTTTTAATATAAAAGTAGACTCGGCCCATTATATATATCCTGTTTTTGCATTAATTTGTTTTTTGATAATTATGAATTATGTAATGAGAAAGAGTAAACAAATTCTTGATTTAAAAAAATATATTAAATGAAGTGAAATCCAAAAAAGGGTTTCTCATTGATGAAATTTACTACAGAAGAGAGGACTTTGATGATGAGGTGGTGAGAAGAAGAGGTGAAAGTGATGGGTTTAGCCATTAAAGAAAGACCTTCAAGAACTATTAACAGAAGATATGGCTATGAAAACATCAATCAATCCCTCTGCAGATGACACAAAAATGCTTTCATCCCATGTCACTTTTATCTTGAAAGAAAGAAACCGATTGATGTTTACGTACAGCCATAAACAGCCACTCGCAAGCTTGGTTTTTTTATGTGATAGACGTGCTTCGATGCGGGCAGGCATCATTCGTACATCTGCTTTTTCTGTTCTTTCTCTTTCCATCTTTCTTGACATGAATAAACAAAGACAACATGTTTAGGGTTGCGTTCGTAGCAATATAGCGTTGCTTTCGCGCCTGGAGTTTGCAGACAATATTGCAGTTGCTTGGCAATGGAGAGGCCCTGCAGATTGGGTTCGCAACCCTCCTCTAGATTACTGGAAACCTAATCAGATTTTACTATATTAATGTTTTCTGCAGTTTAACTCTGTACAAGTCACGTTTTGGATCCCGGAGTTTTCAAGTCAATCCTTGCTGTTCCAGCTAGACTACGAAAAAACTTCCAAAAACCACCGCCCCCTCCCCAGCTATATGTCTCACAATATATGGACATAGCTCGCAATATCCGCTAAATACTGTGCATCCAGTGAAGTGATAGCATGCTTGTTAAATCAGATTCATTAGTTCGGTCAATTCAGATTAATCTAATTTTTTTAAAAAATATATATTTAAAATTTTAATATTATACATGAAAAAATTAATAAATATTTAATGTGAATATAAACTATATTTATAGTTATTTAATATGTAAAAATTAAAAAACATTTCACGTCCATGGAGTGTATATATATATATATATATATCTCATAAAAAAATAAAAAATAATCCATGTGGATGAATACTATATATATATAGTTATTCTATATGAAAAAATTAAAAAATATTTCATGTGAATTGAGACTATATATATAGCTATCTCACATGAAAAGATTAAGAATCATTTTATATAGATGTATGTTATAAATATAGCTATCACAAATGAAAAAATTAAGAAACATTTCATACAAATGTAGATTATAAATATAGTTATCCCACAAGAAAAAGTTAAAGAAACATTTCATGAAGATGTAGGTTATATAAAAAATGTGTGAAGCCAAGTATTTATAAATTAACTTTATATTTTTTGGATTCACTAAAAAAATATATAAAAAAATGTTGGGTCTCACTTGGGTTATGTCGAATCACCCGGGTTTTGAGTTGACCCGGCTGGTCAACTGGGTTTTACTAGGCTAATTGCAAGCCCGAGTTTAGACCATTTAAAATCCAGCCAAAACCCCAGATCCCGGGTCAACCTGTCGGGCTAGGCCAATCCAGGTTTTATATCTAAGAGCGATAGCATGTAAACTTGAAAGGTTATAAATAAACCTCACCTAACTTCAAATCAAAATAATCAAAATACCATATCAAGACTTTCCACTTTCAAAAAAGGATTTTGACACATGCTTTTTCAACATGAAATTTACCAAAGATGAAAATGATTTATTTGATATTATGGATGACTGGTTACGGAAGGATCGTTTCGTTTTTGTGGGTTGGTCCGGTCTATTGCTCTTTCCTTATGCCTATTTTGCCTTAGGTAACCTTTGTAACCTCATGGTATACCCATGGATTGGCCAGTTCCTATTTGGAAGGTTGCAACTTCTTAACCGCTGTATTTTATACTCCTGCTAATAGTTTAGCCCATTCTTTGTTTTTGTAGTTAAAAAATTCAAAGTGAAAATAACAAATTTCATGCATGCATGTAATTAAATAAATCGATAACTATGTGTGTTAATAAATAAATAAAAGTCGTAAACGATAACTAAAATAAAACTTCAAAAATCAAGAGACAAGTGTAGATCAAGATATTTAAGGAGGTGTTTGGGAGTGTAGTAGCGGCTACTTTTTAAAATGTTTTTCGCTCGAAAATACATCAGAATAATGTTTTTTTTTTAATTTTTTTTTGATATCAGCACATCAAAATGATTCGAAAACATAAAAGAAATTAATTTTAAGCAAAACAAATTCAAAATTTGCCCAACCTCCATTATGAACGCAATACCAAACCAGGGCTTAAATCCGCAAGAAGGGATATTTACCTGCTTTTGTTTGCCAAATTTGTTTATTAAAATATTTTCTATTCAATCAAATAATAATAAAAATAGGCACACACATTAAATTGATTAAATAAAATAAAAGAAATACTATGCAAGACCGCATATATTGGAAATATTATGTGAAAATAAATGTCTTATTTTAAAAATAAAGTTCACCTATAAAAAAAAGATTAAAAAAAAATTATAAATGAATAAGAAAAACCTCTTCAAAAATTAAATGCATGCAAAATAAAAAAAAATAATCATAATTTAAAAGAGGCTCTCTAAACAAAATAAAAACGAGAAGGGGGTATTAATCTAAATAGAAATTAAAAAATAATTCTAAAAAAAATATATAAAAAGCAGTATTTTCTTAAAAAAGAGAAAAGTATAGGCTAGGTGCTGCTGGGTCTGGCCCATTTTGGTAGGGCCAACGCGACTGAGCCCCTTTTTTGTTTTTTGCAGTTGGGGCAAACGTTCGCCCCAATATTTCTTTAAAAAAAAAAGATTCAAATGACACGTCATATGTATTGCTCAATTTTCGGCCACTATTATGGCTGAAAAGACATGGCTAATGGTTTTTTCAATCCAAAAACCAAAATTTTAACCCATTTTATTTTTCAAAAACACCCACAAAACATTATAGATAACTTTATAAACTCATTCATGATCTTAAAAAACCATCCTAAAACCCGAAACCAAAAATCTTACAAAGATTATATATGTTTTTCTTGGCAATTTCAAGGAAAAAAAACCACCTATGTGAGCTCCCCTCATCAAAATAAATAATTTGAAACCACTCTCAACTGTTTTGGTGGCTGAAATCGGTGCCATCAGAGATTTTCTCTTTTTAATGCTAGATTCTAGCGACTTTCTCTTACATCTCTTACACGAGGGGTCAAAAAATAAAAAAAATAAAGTTGGGAACAAAATTGTTTTTTCTCTTTAATTTTAGAAACTAAAAGGACCCAATATCTATAATTTATAAAATATAGGGACTACACTAAATATTTTGTCTAAAATTTTTAAACCCACTCATTCCCTGCATGTTTTTTACTTTGCCTTTGTCTTTTAATCTCATCATCTTCCAATAAATTGACTTATAAAAAAAAAGATGGAAAAAAAACAGAGAGAGAGAAATAAATAAATAAAATAGAACAGAACATTTGAGGCAGACAAACCCCTCTTGAAGAAGATTTTTCTTTTTCCCTCTTGCGGTTGTTGGAGATAACAAGATAAATATTAAATTAAAATCCATAACCTTTTAATATCTTCTTCGTTTTTTAAGCGTGGCTTGAATTGTTTGCATTACGTTCGACTATGTCTTAGAATAGAAAAAGAAATACATAAAGATAAAAATATATTTAATTAAAAAATATAGAGACAAATAAAAATATAAAATTGAAATAAATCTTTATAATCTTACAATACAAACAACAAAATGACATTTTTTTTAATCTGTTTTATTTTATTTGAAGACACTAACTAAACTAAAATCAAGATATTACTTTTCTAAGAGTATGTTTATTTTTATGTTTTAAAAGTATTTTTTTAAAACAAGTAAAATAAATTTTATTTTTTTCAAATTAATTTATTTTTAATATTTTTTATATCGTTTTAATATGTTAATATTAAAAATAATTTAAAAAAATAAAAAAAATATTATTTTAATATACTCTTAAATAAAACTACTTTAAAAAATAAGTATGGTATTCCCTTGAAATGCCAAGGCAAGGTGACAAGAGTTGTTTGATCAATACAGGTCTCGTTAAGGATTTTGGATACAGATAATTAATAAAACATACAATCTTTCAACCACCTCACACACACACAATAATTTGAAACCAATCTCAACTATTTTGTTGGGTGAAATCGATGCCAGCGGAGATTTTTTTTTTTTTAATACTAGATTCTAGCAACTTTCTTTTACCTTTCTCATACCAGACACCAGGGGGGTCATAACATAAAAAAAAAAAAATTGAGAACAAAATTGTTTTTTCTCTTTAATTTTAGAAACTAAAAGAACCTAATATCTATAATTTATAAAGTATAAGGACTATACTAAACATTTTATCTAAAAATTTTAAAGCCACTCATTTCCTGCGTGTTTTTTTACTTTACCCCTATCTTTTAATTGGTCAAATAAGAACCAAATTAAAAAAAAAAAAAAGACAAAAAACACTGAGCAATCTCTTCACAGTGCCATGTGAGGGGATCCACAGTGCATTGTACACAATAAATCCCACACAAGTTTTAGTTAATTATATATATATATATATCAAAAAACAAAGTTATAAAACATAACCTAGATTGACTTCGAGACCTGCCGAGTTGAAGAAAAAATTCAAGAAAGAAAAAGTTCAATTGACTTGATCAAAAACTCGGATTAAACTGCTACCTTGATTGATCCAAACTTAACCCGGTCAAAACCCAACTATCAACCTGATCCCAAGTTCTCACCCAAGTCAACTGGATTGAGTTTTACAACTATGTAAAAACAATTATAGATAATCAAGTAGGATCAAATGTAATCAAGCTATTATTTTAAATGACATCAAAGGTATGGATATTTGTTCCATCTTTCAACAGGTACGAAAAATTTTGGACACGCCTCAATCCGATTCCAAACCAGCAAAACTAGCCAGCTCACTAGAGAAACACATGAACTTGAGTGAGCGGAGGAGGGAGGGGTGCAAAATCTTATTTAGTTTGACATTTTAAAATCTAATGAAACCCGTCTCAGAAATCAGTTTCATTGCCCCTACAAAGCCAAACGGAGCTTAACTGCAAGGAACTTAGGAAATACCATACATGTTGTACAGCACTTGCTTGATGGAAAGTTTTAAACAGTAAATAGTGCCATTAAGCTTGGGGGCATTATTCTTTCACGTACCATCCAGGAAACAAAACCAATTCATTTTGGTTTTTACATATTTGAGTGACCAACTCGGACCTGAACCCGGTGCCATGAAGTGTTGAGTATCCCTCTCAAATTCCAAATCTCCTGCACATTTTCAGGCTGGACATTTGCTGCCGAATCCACCTGTCATGATGAACATAAGAAGAATAAAAAGATTGTAAAATAATTAAGACAATGGACATGTGACTGTAGTTCATTTAGAATACCATTTTTCTTCTTTAAATTATGATGTGACATGAATGGAAGTTGACAGAAAGCGGGGACATATTTTTATGGCCAAGCATGAGTTCGAAGCTCTCAGCTTCAATGAATTCGGATAAGATTTTGCAGACTCAAGGCCATGGTCAATTATGACAAAGCGTCATGAGCCTACTAGAAATATTTTTATATACAGAACTCATCTATGAATGTTCAGTGTATTTCACAGAATATGTAATTGATGGATAAGCATGCAGATTTATGAGAATGAGTCCAAACATTTGGCATATTTAAGTGTTTAAGTTAAAAAAAACACTGAATCACAGTATACTTTGCTATAAGAGAGGAAAACATACTGCTTTAACAACTATCTCTGTGCTCTGTGGAGCATCAACTGTCACATCAAAAAGAACCCAGGCCCACTTGTCACTGTTCATATCATCTGAGATGTATTGGACGCCAGGCTTCTGGTACCTGGAGGCTTCCACCCAGGTTTTGCCACCATCAACAGACACATCTACTCTATCAATTCCACGGCCACCTCCAGATGCTGCATATCCACTGACTTTAACCTGTAAGATATAATGGTAGACAAAGATCAAGATCACCTGAATATGACTTAACTTGTCGAGGAGCCTAGGAGCAGCTCCTGCTTCAATAGGCAACCCATGTGAAAAGAAATCTAGAAAGTCAGAACTATTTCTTGACACAAAAAAGCAATGAATTAATGAAGCTGTGAAAAATATTATGACCAGAAAACTTCAAAGTTTTAATTTAAATACAAATTCTTGAAGTAACATACTAAAATTCAAAGGGAACGATTTTAAAAGCATAATAATTTCAAAACTGTGGAGCCACAATTTCTCAGTAACACTGCTAGATGGAAAACTCAGAAAGAATTCTAATCTATGCATGCCACATCGAAGAGATTAAGAAACAGGAGAAAATTCTGTTATAGGCAATGTGCTTTGGCACGATTGACAGGTAAAGAAAAAACATATTCATATGTACACACTTGAGCACAATGAAATGTAATACCATCAAGAAACTAACCTTCCCAGGCTTTATTGCAGTGACATCCTCTAATGAACAAATTGCACTCTGTCAATCAGAAAATTTGCAAGTTTTAGTCAAACAATTATTCTGCTAAAAGGATAAGTTGGGTTTCAATTGTATGTTTCCTATAGAAGGAAAATTAGATGCAAATTACAATCATAAACCTTTCCCAATTCATTTCCACACCACAGTCCAATCAATAAGACAACTCAAATGATGATTCAAATTGCTTAAGCCATTAAAGAAGCTTCTATATTGTGGACACAATAGTCAGGCATAAACATCATCAAATATCTGCCCGAAAAACAGAAAAACAGATTTCAAGTAAAAACCTGAACAGGAAAATCCATTTGAGGCCTCCTTGTAGACCAATTGATGTTGTCCCAATTCACTGAAGGAGGAAACATTTTATAGTCCTTTTGCATAAAGAATCCCTGTAAGGTGGCAATGTATGTTCAGTCATATGACAACTGGAATAAAAGAGGAACTAAGTTTGTTAAAACATACATAACACTTTTGTGACCTGGGATTCTTCTGCAATGATGTTGATACAATCCAACCATTTGACAGATCGGGCACCTATAACACCTGGTACAACCACTCGCAATGGATAACCATGATCCCTGTTTAGAGGCTTTAGAATGACAATAATAATGTATATTAATATCAAAAACAGTATAATTGAGAAATTATGATGGCAGGAGAAAAGTAAATGATAGAAAGAAAGGCAAAATTGCTGAAGGAATAGTGAAGAGTCCACAACTAAGTGCATATCTATACATTAACACAAGATCAAGTTCATTGAAATCATGTAATGATGCATACAGCCAGCATGCAACTCATTGCTCAATCAAATTACATGGATCAGTTTAAAAAAAGAAAGCTATCCTAAAAGCAAGTATCTTTTGCCTAAATGGACCTTTTCATCACCGTTGTAGCACATTGGTGTTCAAATGACACTTGTTTGTGCCTTATTAAGCGCACAATTATCAAGCCTTTCAATGGAAAAACAAAATGTGATTAAATTGGACCTAAAGATGAAAATTCACCCTCGAAATCTGTATTGATACACAGAACAAGTGGAATGACACAATTTTCTGACCTGTGAGCTTTAGACAGTAATTATTCACATAGCAAGTAATAAGCTGATTACTATAGATTGGTTAGCTGACGAGTTTATACTAAACAACCACTAAGGCACTAAATGCAGATGTAGGATCCTGGGATTACCTTAGAATTGACATGCATAACTGAAATGATATATTAGTTTCATCAATAAAACGATGTCAGAAAGCAAACTGGAAAGCAATCACTTCATGTAGCATAAGAAACAGCATTATCACCATCATCAAGAGTCTGATTTTGACAAGGTGTGGTGGAAAAACACTTTTTGATGACAATAAAGTAAATTAAACAGGTCAAAGCCTTTTATCAAGTCCACTAACCTCTCCATTCATCTCATAAGCAACCAAAACATCAGCTTCAGGGTTTGTAGCCTGACTGAGCGGAATTGATGCCTTGTATGGGCCTCCATTCTCCTCCTGCACTTTTTTAATATTGTTATAATCAGGATTATATCAAGGGGTTCCGCAGAGTCACAAATGTGCACTAAACAATTGGAAAGTTGCACAACTGCTATTCAGAATGGCAGGTTACCTTACACTTATCAATGCTTACAAATTCAACATGTTTTCCACCTGATTTAGTGGTACTTGTCAACTTAGATATCCCAACAAGTTCAAGAACATCAGCCAATTTGGCACCACCCCAGACACCTGAAAGGAAATCCAAAGAATTTAGAGAAACAATAGCAGTATAAACTAATTTGCACAAAATGATGGCCCTCCCCGAGATCCCTCTGATGAGCAAGAATATCTTGTTTCATTTAATACAACTCATCTATCTGCACATTGATAATACACAGATTGAACCATCACTAAAGGATCTCAAACAATTCTGAATAAACTTCTATTCGTCGCATAATGTGCCAGCATATCTACTTGAAAGATGCTAAATCTTTCAGATTCTATAATTGCATGTTCAAAGCACCATCTAACAATCTGGCAAACTTACCCCAACCCCCCAACATGCACTATATATCCAATGGCATTCCAAAGCTAATAGGGTTAAAAATGAGAACAAACCATTTCCAATAGCAGAAACATCCCAGCCAACCCCTTTCACTGTTTTGACTTTGCTCATGGCAGTCCTTCTGTTTCCAGCACACTGTTCAGCTCACACAAACAACAGAGCCAATGATGACTTCTATGACAACAAACAGATTTAGGCAACAAATCACATCAGATCGGAACAACAAACAAGCTAACTGAAAACGCATTACCAAACATACCTGTAAGGTGGCAGTGACATTATATTTTGGAAGCATCCTGTTATGTAATAATGACATTAACTCCTAGTCCAAGAACATCTAAAGCATGTATAGCATAAATAGTTCGTAAACGAGTGTACCCAGAACTCACTTGATATCTCTCATGAACAGGTCTCTAGGGTTGTCGATCAAACCACGAATCAAAACAGAGTATCTGCTCAGCCACTTACGCGGAGGAATCAGATAAATTATTCCGACAGTGAACTATATCAAAGTGTAAACACGGAAGTAAGACTAAAATGAGCGAGTACAACCTTTCTATGTCATCAACAACTGGAATGGGACCATGATTTCTCTTGTAGAACAAATCCACAGGCGTCACATAAGAGGAAATCAAGGCCGAACGAGGTGGTTCCGCATTGAAAGGATACTGCAACAGTGTAAAATACAAAAATACCATCACTGGATGCAATAGAAACTCGGCGATACAGTAACAGCATGCCCACAACATATTACAAACGTAATGCAATGAGATTGTAAGGAAAATTCCCAAGAAAGCATTCAAATTTCGTTTAATTTTACAATTAAGATCAAAAGAAATAAAAAGAAAATTTCTTCTAATAAGCCGTCCTGAAGCAAAATAGCTAATCCCCAGAAATCTTGAAGGCAAACCCAATTGAAAGAAGCAAACTTTCAATCACTTAAGATTTCAAAAGCTCTATATTATTGTACCACCCATATCATCACACACAAACACAAAATTTTCCTCTGAGTTACTACAAGTTTAAGCTCAAATGCTCCATAGAATGTCTCAAATGTGAAAATTAAAAAAACCCACATCAGGAAATGGAGTAGAAGCACAAAGCAGACAAATAGAATCCAAAATTATTGAATTAAAAAGAACAAGAGATAGAAATAAGCAAAGAAAAACAATAAGCTATGCATGATTGTTTGGCAGTGAAAAAGAGAGAAATAGCAGGCCTTGGAATTGATTTGGAGGGAAGGGTGACGAGGTGGTTCTTGCAAGTAATCTGAAGGTCCTTTCACTCCTGGCATTCTTCTCTTCGATTCACAATCACAGTCTTACAGAGACAGACACACACCCTCCTGTAGTCCTGTTCCACCAATATATATTTATATGGTAATGGTAAATAAAAAGACACCATAGAATAGAATAATAGAACTAAAGTGAGTTAAGTTATCTGACGGTGATAATACCTTCTCACTGATGGTGATGGTGATGCTATGAAGGGAGGGTCTTGACACTTTTCATTGAGTTATTAAACCTTGGTGGCTAAAAGGTTACTACTCAATCCCACCTGCTTCTACCATTTATATTCCAAATCGATCTCTTCTACTTTAATATTCCACATCAATTTCCATTTTTTTAATAAAATTTATTGTTAATATTTTTTTAAAATAAAAATATTATCATATATTTATATTAAATATTCAATTTTATAATTAATATTATTAACTTTCATTTAAATATTTTCTATTCTTGTTTTAAAATTTATTATGAACAGAAAAAATATTGCTATATAAAATAATATTTATTTAAAACATATAATTAATATAATTATTTTTTATTTAAATTTTAAACTTTAAACTTTAAACTTTTATTTTTTAATATATAATATTTAACATCGTTTAGCAATAATTTTTTTCGGTGAAGCAAATTTAAATCTTATCAATTTCAATTTATTTTGATTATTATATATAATGAGATATGATTACCAATTCAATAAATCTTTTAATTAGTTGTAAAACTTAATTAATAAATTAATATAGATTGATCTGAAAATTTTAAGATCTAAAATCTAATCGAGTTGGTTATTAGTTGAATCCGCAAAGGCTTTAACTAGATAATTTTTTAATGATTGTACTAAATTTTATTCAAACTCAATAAGGTTAACTATATACAAAAAATTCATTTAGATACTAAAAACTTAATATACACATTCAAGCAAATTCTATACTTCAAATGTGAGGAAATTGTATTATTTTTTAGTCATGAATTGTGGTTTTGTATTTAATTTGTACTTCGAATATTTAAATTATTTTTGTTAATTCAAACTTATAAGTCTTTAAATTGTTATTTAATTTTTGAATTAATTAAAAATTATGTTGAAATTAAAGTTAAAATTATATTAAAATCAAAACTTTTTAAATCATGGACATAACTTGGTTGGCATAGTGACCCGCATATTAATTTAATAACGTAATAACTTTTTTTTTTAATTCAAATTGAATCTGAAAACTATGCTTTCAATGAGCTAGAAAAATGTTTACCAAACAATAAAATTTCAATGACACGCTTAGAACAGAAAACATTAATCTCAGTACTTGAAATCTAGTTTTAACGAGTAAGTAAATAAATAAAAAAATTTCAGTTTTGTTGGTGATTAATAATTGTTTATTTTTGTATTTTAAAAATATTTAAATAATTTTTTATTTTTTTATTTTAAATTAATATTGTTTTAGTATTTTTAAATTATTTTGATATATTAATATTAAAAATAATTTTTTAAAATAGAAAAATATTATTTTAATATATTTTTAAATAAAAGATAATTTAAAAAACAGGAAGTGATTTTTGTTTTGTTTTTTCCTTTATGTCTTTTAGCATTGGTGGTTTGTGAGGTTCTTGTTGGAAAATGGTGGGTCTCACCAGAAACTGTGGATTCCGCCACTAGATTACGAGAGAGACAAGTGGAGCACGGCGGGGCCACCAATTTGAAAGAGAACGAAAAATTGTTGGCCCACTTCACCAAGGCTTGTGTTTGGCAAAACTATATAAAGACAAGAAGGTTTGCATCAATAACACATGGATTCCATCATCACGCAAACAAATTACCTTTGCCTAGTTGATATTCTTTAGTCCTCTCTGATAAGAAATTTATAGAATATATAACAAAGTTTGTGAAGCCTTTCCTGCTTGATATTGTTCTACTTAATATTTTTCTTTTTTCTAAGATTATTGTCCTTTACATTTTGTTATATTCATTTCAATATCCTTATTTATTTAACATTAAAATCATCTTCTATCCATCAACTAGCTCTCTCCATCTTTCTACTCTTCTAAAATTATCAATAATACTTATATTATTAATCTTTTTTCTTAATTCTAATTCATAATCATCTAATTCTATTAAAATTATTCATAAATTTATTTTACATGCACACTAAACTCTAATAGCCTTATGATGATGTTCCAAAGTCCAATATATTTAGGAATGATTTTTTTTTAATGTTTGGACATCAAATAATCACACATTTATGCCTGAATTCCCTTCTCTAGAGCACACAAAGTAAATGGTTGGTAGGGGAAGGCCTAACACCTACAAAACAATTCCTTTTGATAGAGTTTAAGGACTCTCCGATGATAAAGTCAGTGACTTTTAATAAGAGATTGTATTAAATAAGAGAATGAGCTTTAAATTGTAAGAATAAGAGTGTTTGTTTTTGTTTTTGTATAATAAATGCTCTGAGAATTAAAGTACAAATACTTAGAGAATAGAAATTATAAACCCTTTACTTAAGTGGTTCAGTGAGTATATATAGCTCCTGAACCTTATCATGTTGCTTGAATGGAGGGGTTAAAGTATCATTTTATTATGATAGCATTAACGAGGGATAAATATCTCTTACATAATATTAATAATAGATAAATATCCCTTATACAATATTAATATTGATAGAAATATAATACGCTCTTAGAGGACTTTTATACACCTAGGGATATAGATAAATAATTATTCTTAACTTTTAATATTTTATATTAAAAGCTATAAGAATAAACAAACAAAGTCTTGTGGCTTAATATAAGATCTATAATGATTGTCAGGCCTATACTTACTTGACCTAGAATGATGTCAAGTTCAATGGTGATAAGTCTGGTAGCTTGTCAGATCAATGTCTGTTTGGACTCAACGTGTGGCTGAACCCAAAGATGTTGGGTATAACAGTTCATCAAACTCATATATACTTGGGCTTAACGTGTAGCTAAACTCAAGATTGTTGGGCCTTGAAGCAAGTCAAACTCATGTCATCCGAGCTTGGCATTCTGCCAAGTCTAAATATATTGAGTTATCATCCTGCATTTGACCCTTTTAAAAAATAAAATTATAAAAATTCACTAACCCATCACATTAGATAAAACTAGAAAAGGGCTTGTTGATGTGGAACATATTACAAATATTTTTATAGACTAAATAGACAAAATAAAGCTTCCAAATAAATATAGATGCGTCAAATATATAATCTGACAAAAACAGTCGTAGTTTTATATTTTATCGTTGAATTAGACTTGAATTTTGCTAGATTGTTCTACAAAACTAGTTAATTTTAAATTTTAATTATGTTTTCTACTTAGTTACATATTCTTTTGGGCAGGTTAGTTTTTATCTCTATATAAATAGTTAGTGAGTATTTCTTTCATCAAATTTTTGAACTATAATTTTTTCAGAAAATTTCAATTTTTTTTCTTTTTCATTCAAGCAATATATTGCATCTCCTATTCTGTTGTAGTTTCATTTTAAAAACTTATTTTGATTTAATTTGATAGTAATTAAGATAGATATAAATTAAAAAAAATTTAATAGTTTGATTTGAGGTGTGAAATCTTAACTGGACTATTGAAAGTTTTTGAAGAGAATTTTCATAGTAGAAAAACCTTTTATATCATAAATTATTAAATCAAAACTTTTCGTATTTTGGAATTGATTGTCCGCCCAGCCTACCGTGCTTAATATTTTCTTGCTGGAAAACATTCCATGTATGAAGACACAAGGAACTTGAGAAACGAGTTGATTTATTGCTTCCTGCTGAATTCCAATGCATGCGCTCTTTTCTTTTAACGTTCCAGGTAGCCAGCAACAAAGGTCCTGCTCACAGTAATAGAGATATTTGAAGCTTTAAATCCTAATTGTAGAAAACTTGCAAACTCCGGCCAGCAGCCTCCATTTGATTCTTCGAAAAAGCCTTTTCATAGAACCCTATCATGCAGCTGCTATCTGATATATATTCCGGCTACCACAAATTCGATGAAGGATATGTGGTGAACATTTATGTGGTCTTGTGGTTGACAATGTGATTTTATGATCTACTGATGGGATGAAATTAGAAATGAAGTGGATGTTTTGATTTTCATGTGTTCCTTTCAGCCATTCCAGGAATACTTAATGATGATCAAGCAATTTTCTAATTTGGAAGTTGACAGGCTTTTGTGACTGGGATCATTTCTTTTGAACCCTTCAAAAATTCAAATCAAAGCTATGTGTTTGATGCCTTTTCTCACTCCTAAACTAGAAAGGATAGGTTGATTAGTTTTCTCAAAAGAACAGGAGCCTAACATGGATTAAGTGCTGATTTCCATACCATTTACAGTGAGTTCTTGTACAATGCAACAGAAGCCAAGCTATGCACAGGCTCTCATACCATGAAACATGAGCAAAGCAATGCATTATATTTATTGATACAAGCGTTGTGTATGCTATCTGAGTACTTCACATGTTGATAATATCTGTAATACAAGACCGTATTACTTAGTGTGTTCTATGAGAAAACAAACTAGGATAAATCTCAAAGCCCTTTTATATACATGGACAAGATTGACAGACAACGAAGGCTATATATATATATACACACACATATATGTATATATGATTCTAGTTACTGTCGATTTATAGTGCCACGAAAAATCAAGGTTCTTAGGAAGATTGCAAATGCTCATCAGATCCTCCATCTCCTGCACCCTTGTGCTTAGCCGTCGTTTTTTTCCAAAGATTACGAGTTAGCTATGAGAGAGAGGAAACCTGAACAAGCACCCAAAACAAAGCAAGTCAACCTGAAGGCAGCATGAATACTGTGCATGGAGTGCACTGTGCAGGCAAGATAAAACAGAAACGACCTAATTACAGCAACAACATTAACATCCCACCCTGAAGTGCCATTTATCAGAAATGACTTAATTGTCTAGTTACTCCATTAACTTCTCCCATCATACAGCATCGCAATAAGTAATTTTAAGTTCATGACCAACTAAAAAGGATTCAATTTGAATCCCATGTGAAATCCAAGTTCCTACAAGTAGGAGGTTCAGGTGACTAAAGCAAAAATACATTGCACAGCGGTCATATAATCCTACCTCATCAAGTTGTTCACATTTTGACCATCTTCTAAACATTCTGTGGAGTGGTTATCTGTATTGCACGTTTCAGAAGCTGCTGGTAGTCTAGACTTCTCGACCATTCATCAATTTCACGAGCTCGCAGAACAGGCAGAGGATGTGAGAGTTGTTTTGTTTGAGCATTTCTGTGGCACTAGCAAATCAGACAACTGCCAGGAAACTGGTAGGCGTAATTTTGGTACTCAGTTCATAGATGATACTGCTCACCTTATGTACAATCCCACTGAACTTGAAGAAGCTCTATCATAAGAGCGCGCTTGTTCCAAGAATGCATCAACGTTTAGCTGATCAGCAATTGATGGGCTTCCCCCAGCTAATTTCATCAAAACAGAGATGACCACCTCTTGTAGGATAATAAGAAAAGGATAAGATAATCAAATCTATAAAAATACACCACAGTAATCAATTTATACAATTAAAAGGTTCCAGTTTTATATACCTTAGGGTCTTGGGCAACAAGAAGGGCTGCACGGTCACAAGTAAGCTCTGCTGCTCGGAGCCAACGGAATAATTGTTCTTCTAAATTCTGAGCTATCAACCAACCAATTCCTGTGAACAAAATAGGCGTTTCAGAACTCTATGAAGCATATTGTTAAGGAAGTAGACAATCTGAGAACTATCGTGAATGAAACAACTTGATTGTTAATATGTGCAGTCACGGACAAGATTTACCCCAATAAACCGAAGGTTCCAAACAAAGTTGTTGCTTTCAGACAGTAAAATTAACAAGGAAACTGGTATACAGGTATAAGCCATCATTACCAATATACAAGGATTTTAAATATTAATTTTCGATATATGGATCTTTTAACTTTCAGTAAATAAAACTCCAAAAATAAATGGAAGAAATGTTTCAGTCAAAACCCTGTAGTTGTTGCACTTTCATATAACAAAAATTAGATGAAGCCATCATAAAGACCAACCCCATACTCCATTGAAATTATCTCAACTTGCTCAAATAACTCATCAAATATAGGCCATTTTTTAAAAGGTCGATAGACAGTATACTAATTTTTTGTACAACTCGGAGTCTTGTAATTCATAATCAGTTAACCTGAATTTCTGCAAGATCTGTTGTTAAAAAAGACTGGTTAAGTTGTGAGTTCAGAGGCCGCAAATATTTTTCTCAGTATCCATGAAATGATTCTAATCAAAGAGGATATATATTGAAATTATAGATGTTACCTCAACAAACATTACAGAAAGAAAACACCTACCAGGGACAGTATAGGCTCCAAGTGTAAGAAAATTTGCGAACGTGAGCCATACTCCGTGATCGCATTTCAGATGACCCAACTCGTGAGCCAAGACAGCCTACTTTAAGTTAAATAGTCTAAAGTTAATAGCATCTCATCATTTGAAGGATAGTTCTATTATACAAGAAAAAATTTATATCTCGATATATCTGTGCATACAGATGTAAATGAAAAGAAAAAGGTTATAAGATAATGACAGGCAAAAAAAA
>Ga0307515_10011790_pt1 | contig 16540 bp, 9 predicted proteins | sample 17_EM_MG_FD_194513 | JGI IMG/M metagenome (GOLD analysis project Ga0307515, IMG submission 194513) | Populus trichocarpa ectomycorrhiza microbial communities from riparian zone in the Pacific Northwest, United States - 17_EM | ecosystem: Host-associated > Plants > Roots > Unclassified | place... | reverse complement strand
TTTCGGATAGGATATTACCTCGAAGAAGGGTTGAGGCTTGTTTATTAACAAGTATGTTAAAAAATCATGACCAAATGTTTTGGTCATTTTTGCCCTTTTACTTTTTCCAAGCTCAACTTCATCATTTTCTAATTGATGATGATTACTTGAGCTAACATCAATTGTTATTTTAAGTGAATGATTTTCTCGTGTTTCCTTCCATGGAAACACATCTTCGTATAATACATCATTTCTTAATTCAATAATTGTATAAGGATTAATATCCTCAACACTTTACTTGACTTGTATTCATGAAATTGATATGCACTATTATTGTATGCATATCCGATAAATACAAAATTCATTGTCTTAGGTCTTATCTTGACAATATTATGCTAATAAACATTTCAAGAGCTTTATCTTTACTTATAAGCAAATAAGTATAACAATATCTTATGTAATTGTTTATTAAAAGCAATATAATACTTTTTTCTACCTGTAGTTTGAACAAACTTTAAATTATCAATTTATAAGTGAATTAAGTCTAGAGGTTCACTACTTCTTTCAATTGTTTGAAAATAAGGTTTTATAAATTTTTATTCTAGGCATATTTCATAGTTATGATTTTTCTCAAAAAAATTTCTTGGTAATAATTAATGGTTTATTAAAATTTTCATAGAATTATAATTAATATGACATAACCTGTTATGTTACACATCACAAGACTCAAGTAAATAAGAAGAAGTGGCATTCTTCTTTTTGTTCTCATCCTTAGTTATAATGATCATTACATTTATTTTATATATAGAGGTCATCACACCGATATCCATTTTCTATAAACATACTACTCTTAAAGAGTATGAATTTATCATTCTAAAAAACTATTTTAAAACTGTTTTTGCTCAACAATGAGCCAGACATTAAGTTCTTACTAATATCAGCAACATGCAATACATTGTTGAGGTTAGAAGCATTCTAGAGGCCATCTTTAATATAAACTTTCCAACACCTAGTACCTTGGAGGTTGATGAGTTCTCCATATATAGGTTTTCTCCATCCACTTTTTTGTAAGTGGAAACATCCTCTTCTTAGTGCATGCATGTTTTGTAGCACTAGTGTCAACCCATCACTGCTAATATAATGATCATTTTGTCCTTCCCATAAAAAAATGCATAGGCCAGGGTTATTTTGGATGCAAAGCATTGAATTCATTGTAGTAAAGGGTATTTGGTTCTTTTAGCTTTTTTTTTTTTTTTGTTAATTGTAAGTTTGGTTAACGGTAGTAACATAATTTATCATTGAAATAATAATTTTATATTTAAAATTTGTTGGTGCGTTCAACATGCGCCAACGCGTTGTAACTGCCACACACTTTGGGCAGCACGTGCGGCAGTACAAAATAGGCTTTCACCGTCTCAGTTTATTCCTCTCCATTTCCTCTTCTATTATAGGCGACGCGTGTTCTTCAAATATGGTCGGTGTATTGCCGGTGATCCTTTTTTTCTTCTTCTTTTATTTCTCTCTCCTACCTTGGTAAATACACTACGGTCCTCATTGTTATAATTATTTCAGATTTAAACCGTTTAGTTTTTATTATTGTTTTTAGTCATTTTCCTTTTTGTCGCAATTTTTTTTGTTTTCAATTTAACTCTTAGTGTTTAATTTGTATATATAATATATTTCAATTTGGTCCTTTTACTTTTAATTTCTTTTTTTTCCTTTGTCATTTTATTAAAGCTTTTATGACTTTTAATTTTATTTTTTAAATCAAGTTTATGATTTTTGTTTTTTCAATGATAATAATGATTTTAAGTTGTTCCATTTTCTTTTGATTTCTTGTTGTTTTCCTTGGTTCTTTTGTCAAAATTTTATAGTCTTCAATTATATCCTTCAAATGAAGGTCATGGTTTTTATTTTTTCAATAGTAGTAGTAGTAGTTATAATTATAATAATAGTCATGTTAATATTAATGATGATGATGATATGAGAGAGAAGAATAACAAAAACAGTGATGATAATAAAAATACTAATAATATTTGTTGTGATAATGACAATAATAACAACAGCAACAACAATAATAATAGTGATCATAATTGTGGTAATGATTGTTAAAATAGTAATAATATTAATAGAAATGCTACATAATAATAATGATAATGTTAGCAATAGTTATAGGTGATAATGACAACGACGACGACGACAACGACGACGACGACAATAGTGATGGTATTATTTATTAACAATAGTAGTGATAGTTATTTTTATTCTTATTTTTTGAATTGTTGTTTTTAAAAATTCTTTTGTATGATTAGATTTTTTATTTAATTTCATTATTTAATATTTAATTTTTTTTACAAATTGAACTTCATGATTTTTCTAGGTTAGATGCTTCAAGTTTACTTGGATCACGAGTTAAAAAAGTTCATATATATTTTTTTAAAAAGACTTTATAATTCTTTTTATTTTTAATTTGTTTATTCCAGCGATATAATATGAACCACAGGTTTGATAGAATGTATCGTGGCGGCTTAGACCTAATTAGCTTTTTCACATATTAGTCTTTATTAAATATATATTACCAACTTTTAGTACCTAAATATTATTTTTTTCTTTTAAATAATAACCCATCCTCACAATGGACTGCAAACATGAAGGCTAGTATAATACTAAAAGGACAATTTAGCAATTCACGTTTAGATGTAATATCTGTTTATATAGAAGTAGCTTGCATGTCGTGCTGTGCTGGTGAGGATCAAATTTTTTCTTAATATAAAAAAAAATTCAAATCTTAGAGAATTTTTTAATATTTTTATTAAACTAAAAAACATGGTCATTTTGTATTTTTTATCAATAATATGTACATTCAATAAAATAAATCAAATAAATGATAACAAATCTATTAATCTATGTAGATTCTAAACCATATATATAGTTATTTGATCACGTGATAACAACATTTTATAATAACAACATAATGTATGCATGTTAAGATATATTATCTCATGTGATATGGAGCTTTTCAATTTTTTTTAATCTAATTATATAACAATATTAAAAAAAAGAATGTAATTCATTTTAAGGAAGCACAAAACATATATTTTTGAAGTCTAAAATCAATTTTTCAATTAACGTATTTTTTATTTATCTTAGTGAACGTAAGTTTTTTAACTGGAATAATTATTTCTTTTAAGTTTTTTTTATGATTGTTAAAACAAGTTAAAAACATATATCAAAATAATTCATCCATATTTTATATGTAATTAAAACAAAAAAAAATCATAAATATGATAAGATCATGTTCAAAATCTATTTAAAAATTCTAAAAATAAAAAAATATTTGAATAGAATTTTCATGAAAAAATTATTATTACTATTATTATTTTCATATCAAATACATAATAATTGAAATTATTTAATTAAAATTCAAATAAAAATTTATAATATTATTTAAGAACAATATCAAAACTGAAGAGTAAGTGAATTAGCAAAGTAAATCTTTTTTTGAGTGTGAAAAAAAAAAACAAGGAATAAAGGGAAAAAAATAAAAAAACAGAAAAAAACTAGACGTAACGACTAAGCCCTTAATAATAGGTTAGACATGAGTAGGCTTGGAGACCATCCCACATGTCTGACCTTGATTTAATTTTATTAAAGGGATGGACAACATGTCATGCACCTTTATTTTTTTTTGAAAAAAGTTAAAGAAGATGACACTTCACCAAGTGTAGCAGACGACGAGTCATTTGCTGGCCTAGTTTTCATCAGTCAAAGTGGATAGAAACTAGATAGAAAAGTGATCTTGTTTTTAACCAAGCAACTCATTTTTTAACCAACTTTTCACCTGAAAAATATCTAAGAAACACATAACAAACCTCAACAAACCCACATATGCCCTTAAAGAAGCAAAATATTGGTTAAAAATTGAAAAATCAAACTGAGATCATAAATTTTTTCAAGTTTCGATCTAGTTTTTTAAAAAAGATGAGGACAAAAAAACATCATTATCATATCTTTTTTATTGAATGGAACACTTTAATACCAAACTTGATCATTTTGGTTGTCAAAATCGCAACAACCAAATACTTTCTTTTTCTACAACTATTTTTCAGTGAGTCTCTCTCTTATCAAAGGACCGGAAAAAAAAAAAGAATTTTACGATAAAAATAAAAGTTGTAAAAATTTAGGATTAGACATATATTATCTTTGTGTCTTACATTTCAATTGTTTGTCTTTTAATTTTATAGCCCTACCTTAATTTCAAGTTCAAGGTTAATTTCATCTAATTAGACTAGATAGAGACTAAATTGAGAAAAGAAGAAGAAGATTATAAAATCAAATTTTTTATATGACTTTTAGATTTAATGTTTACTGTATTTTTTAAAGTTAGGTTCAGAGATATTTTTATCCATATTAAACTGTTTGAAACTTTTTACTGAAATAAATAAATGGTTTTATAATTTTAATTCATGTTTCTACTTTGGAAATCACTAAATAAATCCGATCCTTTTCCATTTCCTCGAAAATAAGAGAATTTGTTTTCTTTGTTCTTTCTTTCTGATAGTGGAGTTTCACCTAATTTTTTCCCATATTAGTCATAGGTATATACTTTAACAATATATAAAAGAAAAACAAATCTAAGGTTGATTGAAAAAAAATAATTAATCTACTATTTTATTTTTATCCTCTTAAAAATATTATTATGTTATTCTATAAATAAGAGTTTTTTTTTTCAGTATTGCAGTGTGATTTGAGGGTTTTCACCTCAGTAAAGATTAATGCATAAAAACTCCTAAAAATTCATGAAAAAATGAAACAAATGCATGAATGAGCCCAATGGACCAAGAAAAGTTCTTACCGTAACTTACTAACCCAATCTACAGCCGAAGCCTAAAAAGCCTTTTCCTTGTTCTCTTTTTTTCGTTAAACAAAATCAACTGAAAAGGCTAGCATCAGGTCAGCCATTGCTTTGTGTTAATTGAAGATCCAGAATCTGAGATGAAATGAACCAGTACTGAGAGGTAAAGATCATAAATCTTCTCAAATGGATTTTTCCCATGTTAACAATTAGCATCTTTCCCGTGTTCATTTCTCAGATCATGACGTTGCTTTGCAATTTTTCTTTTCACAGATAATTGATCTGATTATGAATATCTTTCTTTCATTGCAGCCCGTTGGAGAAAATTATGCGAATCCAAAGACATGTTTCTTTCACGTACTCTTCAAGGTTACTGCTTGTCTGTAATTTTTGTTTGAGGAATCTACACCACACCCACTTCCATGTAATTAACTATTTAAATCTTTAACAGGCTGCAGGCCTGGTAATGTACATTCTTTCAGCCCTGTTTTTTGATAGCTTTGTCATTATTTTTGTGGTCACGTTTGTTCTTGCTGCCCTTGATTTTTTGGTTGTTAAGAATGTCAGCTGCCGGATTTTAGTTGGGCATAGATGGTGGAATGGAATAAATGAGGCAGGGTGAGAGTGTTTGGAAGTTTGAATGCCTAGACCAACAGGTTTCAACTTCAAACGTCATACTAGTTTTAAGTTATCGTGATACTAATATTTCATGATTTCGTGCATTTCATGGTTTTCTTTTTCTTTTCTTTTATGCAGTCATCGGCTCGCATGAACAAGAAGGATTCTTGGCTATTTTGGTGGACATTATACCTTAATGTGAGTTCAAATTGGATGGCTGTTGCGTATAATCCTTACCGTACTCATGGTTCTAGTGCATTAATTTTCTTATAATGTGAGTTCAAGCATTATGCTCTTATTTTGGTGGACATTATATCAATCCTTGCGTATAATGTGAGTTCAAGCATTATGCTCTGATTTTATTCATCTAAGTGAAGTATAAAACTTTTTTGATATTTTGCCAAATACCAGGTGTGCAAGAAATAAATAAATAGTGGGATCTTTTACTATATTTAGATATTGATGTAGATGAGTGGTAAGATATGCTTGAAATGCTTTGCATGACAGCTTAAAAGCTGCAACAGTGGTTGAAGAACAAAAATTTTAATTTGTTAATAGTATGGAGCAGTATGGTTTCCACATTATATATATATATCAGGGCAATTAACAGCAGAAAAATTGTTGATTGATATGGTTACAAATGAAGTGATGGTGTAGTATTTCTTGAAGGGCACTATATATAGAGGCATCCTTGTGCTTGGACAAAAACTTAGTTGATTGTTTATCCAATGACTACCCTGGGAGAGGAAATAAAATGAAATAATATTTGGTAAATTTCGTGGAAGTCTGATGCATGGTGCCCTGCTGCTTGTACTGGATCCTGTATGCATTAAGTTAAAGACAAAAGACATTTCACTTGAATTCTCATCGTTTCTTAAGCTGGTACTTCCCATATTTCTTATTATTATAGGCTGCTGCTTGGGTCATCCTTGGAATATTTTCAGTCATAAGGTTTGAGGCTGATTATGTCCTAGTAGTCGCTGTTTGTGCAAGCCTCAGCATAGTAAACATTGTTGGATTCACCAAGTGCCGCAAAGGTTTGGATATTTTAAACTTTCTGTGACAGCAGTATCCATCTTTTATGCCAAGGTCAAAAAATGTAGCGAATGGTCTCAAAGTTGTTATTTTTTTTTAAAAGCCTTATCATATCAATATGGCCATGTTTGTTTTTAGTGGCATGTGCTGGAGATGAGATTTTAAATAAAAGTACCTACCATGCTGTTCTGAGAAGTCCAGTTGTCAATTTCTGCTTATTGGGAATATGGATACCTCATATTACTGTAATTAGCCGAACTGCATGTGACTTTTTTCTTAAGCATTTAACTATTACAATCTTTATTTGCCTTTGGCCAAGATTAAGAGCAGTTTCTTCTACTGTTTCGTGCATAAATACTTTGTGAAATAAATTCTTAGTTGCTCAATAAAATAATATCTTGCCTGCATTACTACAGTTTAGAAGTTGCATTTTTGGAAGTGTACTTTGCTAATGTTCTTGATTTATAATTGAAATTACACAGCATCAGTCGTCTTAACAATATTAGCACGAATTATTTTCCCTTCATATAACTGCATTTTATTTTTCTTGGTTGCTATGTGAACAATTAAATTTCTTTAAAGCAATCTTATCCATGGCGTCTTTTAAGCTTCAGTCGAAATCTGAATTTTTTTTATGTAATGAAGGGTACTCTAATCCATATTCAGATGCCAAGAAGCAAATTCAAGGATTTGCATGCCAGGCTATTGCGTCTCATTTCACATCTACCATACGGTCTGCACTTAGTGCGGTGTAAGTTGTCTGAACAGAAATTTTCCAGATATGTTACATTCTTCTGTTATGGCCAATAGCGGATAACAACTAGTACAGTCACTTTGGAATTTCTAAATCCCTTTAATTTTTTCAAATACACATCCAATGTGAGAGATATATGCAAAGATAAAGAGAACAAAGAAGATGTAAAAGGTTATCCAAATAGATTTGTTCTTTTATCAAAATGTGTGATTTACTCTTACTGTTGTTTTTGTCACTTGTCATAATGCATTCGAGACATGAAAACCAAATTGAGATATCTTTGAATTTGGCTGTTAGAAAGAGAGATCCATCCTGGTTGCGTAGGAAATAAATTCACCAGGCCATCAAGTGGATGTAACTAGTGAAGAATACAGATGACCATTGTTCTGTAACTCTTAAAAAGTTTTTGTCTAGCACTGGACATCTTAGTTCTTGCCCATGATCTTGTCCTATTGTCTTGGAATTATGTTAGTTCTTGTCCTATTAGAAAGTGGGATTTGACATTTTGAAAATGGATTGTTTCACTAACATAATTCACTTGATTGTATGGCAAGGGATATATTCATGGAACACAAGGATTCTTCTTTGCTTAGTTGGGTTCCCTGGTGTTCCTTTTGTTTCCGAATGGGTAGTAAGGGATGTGAACCCGTAACCTCATGTTGTTTTCAAAAAGGTCATCTCTGAAGTATTTTAACGTTCATATTTCATGCCATGCGTGATATTGTCGGCAGTAGTATTTCCATGGTCATTCCGACCAGTGACAAACTCATCTGCAGTGGTCAAACTAAGAGATCTTACCTTACCCCACGACTTAAGAATTAAAAAGAAGAATCAAAATCACAGCCCCTTAATTTTCTATGGGTTTTGAAAAGAATTAAAGGGTGTTGGTGGGGTCTAATGGTACATATAGCGAGCGAATAATGGAGTTAGTGGTGGGTTGAATAAACAAAAACTTGTGTGAAATACAATGTTTCCAGGCACTAATCGCGGTGTTAAAAACTTTAACTTAAACGAATATGCTCGTGGTAATTGAAGTTTTCTTCGCAAAAAATTCTAGAGCACCTTTTTCTTTCATGGTGGGGGCGGGGATTGTTCATCTGGGGCTACGATCATGTAAATAATTGCCTTCTCTATTTCATTAGCCTAAGAGCATGGTTGCCGGACAAGACAGTGATTTCCTTTTCTTTTTTTTCTAGGAATGATTTGATAATCTGTGGAGACTTTACTAGCTGAGATTAACGAAGAGATTTTCACGAGTGTCTAGACAAATCTTTGTGTATTCATCCAAGTTATTTGGAAACACAAGTGAGCTTCGATAAATGGTGAAACTGTGGCTCGTAAATAAATGAGATACAGTAAAGCAAGCTAGAAAGATTTCCTCTTAGCTGTGGCCAGTGCGACACTGAGATGCCACTGAACCTAGTCCACTGTTGTACGCTAAAATAATGAAGATGCACATTTCCTGTTCGGAAGCTTCCACTGCCAATCCTAGAATTTATTCTTTATCAACTGAACTGCCCTTATCCTCAGCCGTCATCCTCATCAACGTCATCATCTTTTCCAGAAGCTGAAACTTTAAAAAAGAAAAACCGAGAAGAATCATTCTCCAAGGAGTGAAACAAAGAAACTGGAAAAGAGGAAAAAAGAAAAAAAAAACATATTCTGAGTTACAACTTACAGTACCAAAACCTACAATTAGCGGTGCTACTGCCGCTGTGATTTATCACCGGAAAATGAAGTTCATAGCTACTGAGTTACGATGTGTCCTCGTGGCACTTCATCCAAAACATGTCAACGGGCATGGACAAGCTTATAATTGAATAGCAAAGTTGCCCGTATAATTTGATAATTCATTTTATGAACTGTGGAGATAATTGAGGAATTCTATATCGTAAAATAATGGATTTCCAATGCAGCTCTTTGTTTTATTTTTCCTAAACAATATTAGGTTCAAAGCTTTGATGAATTTGATGATAATGCACATTTTCTAAACAATTTTTTCTAAACAAATGCACATTTTCTAAGCAATTTTCTTTTCAGTTATTATGTAACTAATATGTAATAAATAAATAAATAAATAAATTGCTCATAGATATTCAGTAAAAATAATTTTTTTTATAGATTTTTGACATGATTTTGTCACATTAATTAATTTTTTTTATCTTCAATTACATACAAAGTATTTATATATTATTTTAATTAAAACTTTCATTGAAATCTTGATGGGTTTTTATATAAAATACAATGCTTACAATTAAAAAATGTGCATTTGTTAAAATAATAAAGAGATGCATTAATAAGGAAATGGAGTGTAGAATGAAGATATACATTTTTCTACTTATTTCAAATGATTAAAAATTTTAACAAAGTTTTATTTTAATTGTTGTTGCCTTTTATTCAAAAAATATGCTGTTAATAAAAAAATTATATCATTGTATTTAAGAATATTAAGGCTTTTTTGATATTGTTGTTTTTTTTGTGGATAGTCATGTTTTAGCTTGATATGCAATTTTTAAATAATTTACTTATTAATATTGATTGAGAATAAAATATCTATTTTCTTAATTTTTCATTATAGATGTTTAATATAATTTCCTCAAATTTATTTTTTTTATATTTTTTTTCATATAGTTGCTGAGAGATGATGGATTCATGATTTTCTTAATGTTTTAATTGATACTTGCTTTTATAATTATAATAAGTTTTTTAGTTACAAAACAATGATTCTCATAAAAAAAAACATGTTTATGTGAAAATAAAAAAGAAATTCATGAACAAAAAAATTAGGTTTTTTTTATTAAAATACACACCTTTTTCTTTTTAGTTCAAATTGTTATACTTTTCTTGATTTTTTTTTATTGTTGTTGTTTTTTATTCAATGAACTATATATACGTTAATAAAAAATTGTTTTGTTGTGAAAAAAAAAAAAGAATCAGAAAATATAATTTCAATAAAAAAAATAATTTTTTTTCTATAATTGTATTCATTGTCTTTCTCATAAATAACTGTTTTTATTATCATATAAAAAAATAAAAAAAATAAATTTAAAACAAAACTAAGTTATTAAACTCAGTTAAACTCATGATTTAGGTTATAAGTTGAGCGGGCTAACCTGATTTGACACAAGTCAATTCAAAACATTATCGTTTCAATATTTTTTCTTACAAGAGAGATGTTAAATTGATGTTTTTTTTTTTCAATTTTTCTTAGAAAGTCAAACATGGTTCTAACAAGGTCGATCAAGTTGGCGAGTATAATTATTAAGTTAATTGAGTCATACCAAATTAATTTTTCTTTAATTTACTTTGAAATCTAGACTGGGGATAGAGTCAGGTAAGTAGATCACCATATTGATCCACTGAATCGAGTTGAGTATGATAATACTTGCTCTATGTTGCTGTTCCTGAACAGAACGCCAAGTGTCCAACATTTGCAACAAGTGAAGCATTTTCGGACGTTTTAGCAAAGATTTCCCTATTGTCAAAGATCATCTCTGGTTTTGCAATCTTCAATCTCCCTATACGCATATGTGATTTTATCAGGAGTCGACATGTCCTTCCTAACTCCAACAAGGAAAGAGGCCTAACACAGTCAAACCATACCTGGGTCCGCTGCTCCCTCCTGTGACACACATCCTCACTCTCTCCAATCGCTTAATGCATTCGTTCATGCATTGCTGCTCCCCCCATCCTTGTCCCATTGCAACCCCCATGCCATGCCATGAATTTGACAATGACACTCTCTTGCTAGATTTGAACACAACATTAATTTGAAAGAATTAATGTAAAATCATTTTTTTAAACTTAATCCAATAGCTTAATTCTCAAATTTCTTATATTCAATACCCCGATAATTAACTTCTTCAGTCTATTCGGGTATCTAAATCCATTCACCATGACTTCATCACAAACTCAACATTGATTCATTTCGAGTGTGACCACAGTATTATAGGCTTCTGAAAATTTGAGCATCCTGAATATAAGGTATAGATTAAATTTGAGTTAATTGATCTCTTAAAAAAAAGGAAAAAAAAAAAAGAAAATCACCCTCAACACCTTAAGTATAACGGATTTGGGCTTTGACTCGATCCCTTAGATTTCTTACTCTAAAGCTGTTAAAATAATAATAATAATAAAAGATTTCATATGCTAAAAGACTGGAGTAGATTAAAATGTTTCAAGCGGTCATAATTTCGACTGTATATGGAGTATTCCCTTAAAAAAACTACAAATTTTGAGGTGCAATGTATATGCTTCCCTGATGATATCATCATCAAGTGGGTGCTTTTTTTTCTTTTCAATTTTATTTTGTTTTTAAGTTTATTGGTTTATAGTAAAATAATTTTTATAATTTAATTTTAAATTCAAACTAAACTAAAATTCAAATCTAAAATTTAAAAGTCGAGTACCGCTTTTAATAATAATATTAAATAATTGTTAATTGTTGTACTGTCTTTAGTAATAATAATAAATAGTTATCTACTACCTCAGTATTTTTTTATTAGGTTTAAGAAAAGATTTATCCGACCATAGCATATTAAATAGTTGTTAATTGTTGTACTGTCTTTAGTAATAATAATAAATAGTTATCTACTACCTGAGTATTTCTTTATTAGGTTTAAGAAAAGATTTATCCGACCATAGCATAGTGTGGTCAGATACTGTATTATTTTTATACTAGTTGGTTGCTACATGGGCGTGATACAAGCATGGTTTGCGACTGTGCATAGCTTGGATTTTACAGATCGATCGTGGATGGTCAACAAATTCATAAAGGAAACACAGAATGAGAATATTAATTTTGAATATTTGGGCATGCATTGATCTCTTTTTTATTTTTGTTGAGAAATGATCTCTTCGATAAGTATGCATCTATCTCTTTCCCGCATGTTTGTAAGACTAATGGTGTAGAAAAGCAGCTCTTTTGCACGGGAGATATATTCTTTGTATAAGTTCTTGGACGTTCAAAGATATGGTCAAAATTACCGGATTCCTGTATCTCCCAAGTATCCAAAACAATATAACCTTCATTGTTTTTATGGTGGTTCTTCAGGCTAACAAAGTAGAAAGGGTAGAACAGGAGAAGATTAGTGAGAAAGAGATAGACTCCTCGGACGAGCAGCAGAGGTTTAGAACCTAAGATGAAAGGAAAACTTAGAATTGATGTTTTGCCTCGATTGAACGTGCGATGCATGGATGCATGACTATCATGATGTTTCAATCGTCTATACAAACACGAAAACAGGAAATGTAATTAAAGAAAACAAAAAAATGGATTGAAGAAGAAAGTTTTAAGGTATCTTCCTCCAAATTTACTTGCACGTAACGTAATCTTTGGAAAACCAATCAAAGCATGAGATGAGTGTGAAACGTCTTGGGCAAGCTGATTTTCCTTTTGACGGATAAAAAGGGAGTAGCAAAATCACGAAAACTACCACTACACCTCTAGGAAGTCCTTTGGATCTATTCCTACCTTAATCCTACGCACCCAATTATCTATCTTGGGGAACTTTCTTCCTCATCTGTTGTTGGGTTACTAATATTCTATTCGATCGACAATGCTTTCTAACCCTTTTTTTCCCTCCTCTTTCTCAATATAATTTAGTTTATTAAATCATAATTAATTAATTAATTAATTAATTCACCAATGGTGGTCTTGTGCTGGTTTATATATGTAAACCCCAGGGTTAAATTGATATTTCATGAATTAAAAAAAATTAATTAATTAAAATTATTGATTCTGGAGAATAAGTAAGGAATCGGCCAACTAATTTATTTAATAACTCAAACAATTGATTGGTTCATCACAAATAAATGAAGGGTAAAACTATAAATAGCTAAAAATTGGCAAAACAAATGACTCCTTAGGCAATGAAAACAAAAAAAGAGAAAAAATGGATTAGGGTTCTTCCTCTTCTTTCTATTTTTCTTGGAAAAGATTAACAAAAAATGATTAAAAGAGTTGTTGAGTGATCAAAATAAGAAATTAGGTGGCATAGAGGGTTTTTAAAGAGTTAAAAAGGTTAGGGCAAGGGAGTTAAGGAGAAAACAAATAGGAGAGTAGGGATCAACTTGGTTTGCTCCTGAATTTTTCCACTTGGATTAGCATTCAACTAAGGTGAGAGACTCATTTAAAATGTTTGGTTTGAATGACTAGGCAATATGTGAATGGATGAATGTGTTAGAGTTGTGTAGATGTTGAATTTCAAAAATTTGTTAGCTAAAATTTTAAATTGTGATAGAATAATGTTTAATGATATGATTCGAAGACCATTTTATAACCAGGTTAGGGGGGTTAGACTTAAATATACAAGCATAAAAGATTTCGAGTAGGAATTTATGCCTAATTTGTAAGTTTTAAGTTAATAATAAAATATGTGGGAAATGAAAAAATTATTTTTATTTTATGTAATTGAGATAAAAATGAATGAAAATAACTTAGAATATATACAAATGAAGTGGAAAATCATAGTGTTATTGAAAGGGGTTAGTGCTGGCATAAAAGGGAAGTGTTGAGGAAACTAAAACAATAAATAAATGTTATTTGTTTATACTTATTATAGCATGTGTTGTGATGTGGAGAATGGATTGAAAAGAAATGAAAATCTTGTGTTTCAAAGGTAATGAAAATGTTGTTTATACCTTAAATTACGACTATTGAAACTTTGCAGGAATTATTAAATTTTGAGTTGTGTTGAATAATGGTTCGATGAAGAAATGATAAAGAAAATGAATACGCTTTCTTTTAGAGAGTGTTAATTATTTCTAGTAGGATGTAAAATGGACAAATTGATTTATTATGTTGTTGTGTTTAATGATGTTATAAGATGTAAAAGATGGAGGTTTTGATAATGAAATTTTTATTAGGAGCTAAACTATTGAAGATTAAGTTGTAAGGTGAACTTACATTTGAATTACTAAATAGGAAGTGATGTGTATACTTGTTGGTACATAAGAGGTTGCTGGAGCAAGATCCTAGGTCAGAGAGGTAGGACCTTCACTAGCAGTAGGTAAGAGACCTTCACTATTATAAATGATAATTCATTTTAGTTTTTGTAAAAACAAAATTAGAAGTATTTGGTTACATGAGAAGTGAGATGACTATGGAATGAAATATGAAATTGACTAGTACTCGATGTAGTACTACAAGCATCAATTTGATTGATGACGAAGAATATATAACTAATTTTTACTCGGTGTAGTACTAAAGACATCAATTTGCTAGATGACCGGGAGAACAAAATTAACTAATACTCGGTGTAGTACTAAAGGTGTCAATTTAGTTGACAACCAGAATATGAATTGATTCTGCAAAGAAAAAAAAAGATAATGGTTTAATAATTGGTTGACTATGTACAAATTAGGTAGCACACTTTCTTATCTTGTTATATCATACTGTAATTATTGTTAATTGTTATAAACTAAATTGTTTACGGGATCTTTGCAAGCTCGTGATGTGCAGTAGATCACCTTTGTAATTTTGTTACTAGATATTAAAGCTGTAATTAAAGAAAATATAAACTTCTTTTGTAAATTTAAGTATGTTATTTTGGTATATAAGTAAATTTTAATAATAGAATGCATGTATCAACTAAATTTATTAAATCCTTCTTTTCATTTACAATTACAAATGCATGAGATTTAAATTATAATTCTTTTACCTAAAAATAAATTATTATTGAATTACTAGGTGATAAATATGTTATAATTATTGATGAAAGAATGAAACGATGGATCGAAAGAATAGACGTTGTCTATTGTTGCTAGTGTTAAATTGTAAAATTTGATCCAGAATGATTAGATTAAGTAATTGGAGATTAAATTTAAACGAAGGGTTAATATGAATAACATGGTATAATTCAAGTATAATTTAAGGTAAAAGAAAGAATCTTACGAAATGATTTGGTAAAGAAGTTGTCAAGTCAAGAACTTAAGTGCTACGCTATAAGTTAATAAATGAATAAAAGATAAATATAAAAAATGTCAAATTATGTTCCAATTGGTTGACCGATTGGATTTACCAATTAATTCAGTCAACCGTTTGATTTAATTGAATAGTCAAAATCATTATTGTCTCAATCGGTTTATCGAGTTGATCGATCAATTGATTTTGTGGTAAGAGATATTATAGAAATATAAAAGTGATCGATTGATCAAATTATCAAGTCGAATTAATTCGATCGATTGATAGCGTGGGCTATTATAAAAATAATAATTACAAGTTTTGTGTTTATCCATTTTTGTGTGTGTGTATTGTTGGTGGGATTTTGTTTGTAGAAAGTACTGGTTTTGAAGGAGAAAGGGTGACACTTGAGATACGTGTCAAAAGAAGAGAATTTGTTCTCGCATTGTTGGCTTTTCATCCCATAGTTATCAAACCCGATCTGAGGTTAATCCGGCCAAAGAGCCGGGTCCCAGGTTACACGAGTTGACCCGGGTCAACCCGAAATTTTTTTAAAAAATATTTGAAATTTTAATATTTCATATGAAAAAATTAAGAAACAATCTATGCGAATATAGACTATACGTGTTATAAATAATATAGGCTCACATTGAAAAGATACTATGTTAGTTTGTTATCCTTTTAAGTTGAAGTAATTAAACAAAAAATATATTTTTTTTATCTCATATTGAAAAATCATAACTTTTTTATTGTGAACATAGAGTATATATACTATAAGGCTTCAAATCCCACATTGAAAAAATAAAATATTTTTCTAGTATTTAAATAGTGAACTTTGAAAAGAGTTAATAACCAACTTATATGTATATATAAAGGGTCTTTGGTTAGGAGAAAAAACACATTTGAAAAAAAAAGGTCTTGACCGGTTTTGTCGGGTCGCCCGGGTCACGGGCCAACCCGGCGGGTCAACTAGATTTTGTCGGGTTTTTTCTCATCCAAGTAGGGTCTTTGCCTAGGAGAAAAAACATATTTGAAAAAAAAAGGTCTCAATCAGGTTTTGTCGGGTCACCCGGGTCATGGGTCAACCCGGCGAGTCAATTAGATTTTTTTGGGTTTTTGCTCATCCAGATCTTTTGTCTTATTCAGACCGATCCAACCACTGGCTCAACTGATCGAGCCGGTTCGAGTTTAATAACTGACCTATCAGGTCGGTCCGGGTTTAATGACTATATTTCATCCTTCTATTAGCTAGTATTCCTCTCGGAGTATTTCATAGAATTAAATTTAATCAAAAAACAATTCATGATGAGACTACATTTGATAATTAACATATATACTAAATGATGGAGGGTTTTTTCTAGGTATTTCACTATTCATATGAACAAAAGCACCTTAA
>Ga0307515_10011789_pt1 | contig 16543 bp, 6 predicted proteins | sample 17_EM_MG_FD_194513 | JGI IMG/M metagenome (GOLD analysis project Ga0307515, IMG submission 194513) | Populus trichocarpa ectomycorrhiza microbial communities from riparian zone in the Pacific Northwest, United States - 17_EM | ecosystem: Host-associated > Plants > Roots > Unclassified | place... | reverse complement strand
CCTAGAAAAAAATATAACCTATAAGATTATTGGTGACCGCTACTACTGGCCCGGAATAGTTATAGATATTAACCGCTATATACGGAACTATAACAACTGCCGCAGATCTATAATTCTACAAGATAAAACCCTAGGACTATTAAAGCCACTCCTAATACTAGAACGCCCCTAGTAGTATATCTTTATAGACTTTTATAAACTACCTACGGACCGTAACGGATATAATATAGTTATAATCCTAGTTAACCGCTTTAGTAAGCGCCTATTCTTAATCCCCTATGATAAGAATATTAATACTAAAGAGGCGGCCTAACTATATATCTACTACGTCTACCGAATTTACGGACTACTAGATACTATTATATCCAATTATAGGCCGTAATTTATATCGGCTTTCTGGAATAAGTTTACCTAAATCTTAGGTATTAAGCTAAAGCTTTTTATAGCATACTACCCCCAGATAGATGGTTAGACGGAAATTGTAAATTAATACTTAGACTAGAGACTTCGGCCTTTATTAACTACTTTTAAGATAACTAGGCTAAACTGCTACCCCTAATAGACTACGCCCAAGCGACCCTACCTTATAACTCTATAGGATTTGCCCCTATCCAACTAGAAATGGGCTACTTACCCCGTATAAGCTTTAACTAGGAAAGGCTAGAAGGACCCCAGACCGTACGCGAAAAACTATTTTATAAAGAAGCCTAGCAGTACGCCAAGCGCTTAGACGCTTAGAAGAAGCCTAGACGGTAGCCCATATAAATCTAGAAAAGGCCCAGAAATTAATGTAATAGTAGGCAAATAAGCATAGGCAAGAGCCTAACTTTACCGTAGGAGACATAGTTTGGGTTATAATAAAGAATTAAAAGACGGAACGACTTAGCTGTAAGCTAGACTATTAGATAGCAGGACTATATAAAATCCTTAATAAAATAGGCAACTCGTATAAGGTTAAGCTCCCAGACTTAATTAAAGTTCACCCTATTTTCTTACTAGATAAGCTATGGAAAGCTACAAATAACCTGCTACCTAGATAAAAGAATAATCCCCCACTACCGATTTAAGTTAATGGCGATAATAAATAGGACGTTAATAAAATACTAGCCTATAAACTAGTATAAGGGACGCTACGATACCGTGTCTAATAAAAAGGCTATAATTTAGACCTAACCCAGTACCCCGCCTAGAATTTTATAGGTTGCCCCTAGAAACTTAAAGAATTCTATAACTAATACCCTAACGAGCCCGGACCCCTAAAGTACCTTAATAAGTAGATAGAGTGCTAGAATAGTAAAGACGATAAGCTGCCTATTAAGTATAAAGACAAGAATACCCTATAGATATAATGCGGATATATAAAGCCTAAGGGCAGGCTTTTTTAAAGGGGGGGTAATATTACAGCGCTAGTGGAAACTAGTAGAAACTAGTAAAAACTAGTAGAAACTGGTAGATTGTGGCTAGTAGATATTGGTGGATTATAGCGGACAATCGCAGACAGTTTTATATAGTTTTAAATAATTGCCGTTACGTGACTAGAGGATTATATATAACGTCGAGTGGCGCTACCTTCCGTCTCCTTTCCTTTCTCTAGCTTTAGATCCTCGTTTATAGACTACTAATTGTATAGGCTTACGCGTTGCTCTTGCCGTACTCGTGCCTTAATTGACTAAGTCGCTAACATTCTAGTCTGTATAGGTCTTTTAGGTTATATTATATATATCCTTTTAGTTCTATTCTATCCTTAGGGTCCTATTCTATTTTTATATATCCTTTAGGTCCGTTTCTATATCGTTATCCTATTTATAGTTTGTAGATATATTTAGATTCCTTCTTAAAAAGAAGAATAGTTAAGCTTTAAATAATATTAGCGACTTAGTTAATTAAGGCACGAGTATAGCAAGAGGGACGCGCAAGCCTATACAATTGGATTGTCTATAAACGAGGATCTAAAGCTAGAGAAAGAAAAGGAGAAGAAGAGCAGCGCCGGTTAAAGTAGGGTTTTTTTATACGGTCCTCTAGTCACGTGACCGCAAATTTCTACCAAGTTCTGCTAACTAAGTTCTGCCGTTTTCTGCCAGTACCGTGATATTAGGATAGGCCTATAGCTAAATATCTATAGTATAACTAGGGTTATAAAAGTATAGTTATATATACCGCGGAGTAATATTAGTAGAAGCCTCTAACGGGTCTTATAAATAGTAAAGCTTATATATCTAGAAGTAATTTAGGCCGCCCCGCGTTATACTATAGTTAGTAATAGTATAGTTTATAGACGTAAAAGCTAACGCTATATTATATAGGCGGAGCCGCTCCCTAAACTACCTAATAATAGTACTATAGAACTCTAAAAAAGTTATATAAATAGTTTAGTGGAGGATAAAATAGAGGAAGGTTTACGTTACTATACTTATAGTAGGCTTTAAACTACAGGTTACTAGGCTGCGATATACTAATACGTTTATCTATCTAATATAGGGCAGCGTAGAAGTTATAGATAATATCTATAGAACTAAGATCTAGCTACTCCGTAATAGGGTAGACTATAGTAATAGGCCGCGGAAAGTCCGCTAAAGGTCATTATTAGGACCGTCCCTTTCTTTTCTCCTATATATATAGAGTTAGAAGGGCAGTAAGTAAAAATAGAATAAAAAAGATTAACCCTATAAGAGTTGTAGGTCTTATACAGAGCTCTAAAAAGGGTTATTATAAAGTTAGTAGAAGAACGATACTACCTATAGGCTACGATTAGAAGGCATTTAGATGGTAGGTAAAAAGTAGTAGCTAGGGTAGTAATATAGAAGATATTTAAGCAGTAAGGGGGAGGAAGAGGTTACTTAGTCGCGAATTTAATAGGGTAATATATAAGGTAATTAGGTGATCATTACTAATTTTTAACCAATTATAACTCTTACTAAGACCTTAATACAGTACTATAGTAGAAGAAGATAGAAGTCTTAAAGTAGATATAGGCTATTAGCGAGGTCTTTAGCTAGATACTGCTTTGGGTTATTATTATAACTAACTTACTTAGCTCTATATTAAAGGTTCTTACTACGGTAAAGGCAATAGGTAAGGATTTATTTAACTTTATATTTAGTTTCTCTGCTTATAGTAATTAGTAGTATAAAGTCGATATAAGGGATATTATTACGGTCACCTCGGGTTGCCCTTAGGACAACCCCCGGACACCCTTAGATAGTCGCCGGTCACGTGCCAGAGGCACGTGCCCGTAGTATATAGTCTCCACAATCCTAGAGGCCTTATCTTCTTAAGAATTCGTCTCTCTTACCAATCTATCCTGTTCCACAATCGTGTCCTTATAGCCCCCTGTTTATAAAGTCCCCTTATAGTTAACAACCTATCTTAGGACGGGATCTATAGCAAATTTATAGAGGCGTTTAGGTAGTATTATAGGATAAACGTTAATAGATAAGGGTAAGTTAATATAGTATAAGTATCTAACCTTTTAAGGACTTTATAGGGTCTTACTATCTAAAAGTTAAGTTTCTTACTAGGACAATTAGTCTTCTATATATTTCTTAATACTTAAATATAGCTATATATATTAAAATCTACCTTATATTAATACTTATCTGCTTATTCTTTCTAAAAGTCTTAGGCTATCTTTATTATATCCTAGGCGAAGTTTTAAACTTCCTCTATATGCCTAGCTAGTACTTAGGCCTTATTACGGCTTAGTTAATACTATAGTATGATTTTAATAATATAGTTCTTCTAATTAATAATATATAAGGCTTGCAACCCATCTTCACTTAAAACGATAATAGGCTAGTTAATACTCTAGGGGTTACCGTAGTAACGAAGTCTATTATAGGTAGAAGGTCCGTATAATTATCTTAATAGTAATTAATAAAGGGTCTAAGGCGCTAGTTAATATATTAGTTTATATTCTCTATCTATCTATCAGTCTAAGGCTCTGCCTACTATACTACCTAGTAATTAGGCCTAACCCTCTAAAGATCTTTCCGGAATAAGGCACTTAATCCGGAATTAAGACGATAAAACCGATACACAAATCGTTCCTTTTTAAAGATAATTTGTTCCGGTATAAAGCAGGAATTTTCCGGAACACGGCCCGAGTCAGTATAGGGCAGAACAGGTGCTCTTCTCTACAGTTAAATAGTCTCTAGTAGTTAGTAAATCATATATCGGCGGCGGCGCGTGGAGGTATCGAAGCAGGGAAACAGACGGAGCTTAGGTTTTCTTCTAGCTACTAGTTTTCTGAGGATGCAGAATAAAGATTTCCCGCATGGCATTCGCCATATCAGAGTAATCAATCAATCAAACATTGACTAGAAATAACAAGTAATCCATCTAAAATCATTACAAGACATAAGAACTGATAAATTCATAGCCCCTGAGAGCTGCCTTCCACCCTTCCGATTCTGGGTCGCTGCTGAGGTCACAGATATGCGGCGCACCCTCGATCAGCGCAAGGCCAGCTGTAACTCCCTGGTCCATGAGTGCGCTATATGTGCCCTGCGATTGTTGCCACGGAATTAAGTCGTCGTTCGTGCCGTGAATGAAGAATGTGGGCGTCTGGTAATTGCCACGCACGATCTGGGCCAGCGGACTGACTGGAACGATTTCGTCCAGCCCAGGCTGCGGAAGTTCCTTCCAGTCTAGCACCTTTGAGCCCGCAGCTTTCTTCTTGCTGAGGAGGCCACCGATTATTACGGGCAAGGTTTGAGCCTTCCAGTTGATATGCAGCACGATACGGCAGCGAGGATCGGTACGACTACTTGGATCGGATATCGGTTCCCATTCCCATGCCCCCACTACACCATAGTTGGTGATCTGTCGGATTGATGATTAGTTCAAGATATATTTTTAGAATTCTGTTTTGCCACCAGCTGACTTACTGGCTCATCTTGGATCGCTTCCAAAACATCATATTCATCTCCCGTATCTTCGTTGCCTATGGGCTGGATGGGATGTCTCCACCCTAAGACGAGGTATTAGTAAATATGGTTACTACTCATGACCCGAATGAAAGCTGGGACTTACACTCATCTTCATAGTTGGTAGGACAGTAGAAGGCTAAGATGGCTTCTGGTGGCCTTAAACCTCTTTGCGGAGCAGTCCAGGCGAGGGACATGCCTAGTTGACCGCCGGATGACCACCCAACGACCACAACTCTCTCCCCATCAATATGGAGCCCAGAACGCTGGAGTTTGATATGAGGTAGCTTACACCTGGCCCATTCCAGTGCGTCACATACATCCACCATAGGTCCTTCGGAGAGCTTGACCTCGGGACAAAGCCGATAGTCTAAACTCACAGGAAGAAATCCTTTCTCAAGTAAAAGGCGCGTCTGAGCTGGTCTAATATCTTTTCGGGAAAAGATGATATGACTGCCTCCGTGTATCATTAAGGCTTTATACGGTCAGCAATACATACCATAGGTTTGAAAGAGGAAGAGTTAGCACGTTCAAGGTGTAGGCTTACCGATTGGCATTTTTGTAGTCGGTAAATCTGAACTGATAGGATAGTACACATCCGCATGTATCTCTATGTCACCCAGCTTCTTATAGACGACTGTTTCCAACGCAGCCTGTGTAGTCTTCTTGTTGCCTTTGGTTGCATTTACAGACCCTGGGGGTGCTGATGGAAACGCACCGATTACACGCACCGTTTTTGCCTCGGGCGCCTTCCCATCCGTCCATAATACTTCCTTAAAGCCAGCTTCTTTCATTGACCGTTCCCAATGCGTTTCGCTCACCAAAGCATGTGATCGGCCATCCTCAAACAGCCACCAGCCTTCAAATAGGCCTACGACGATGTCAAGCCAGAACATGTTCTTCGTGATCTCAACAAGTGTCAGTGCCCCGTCCTCGCGAAGCATTTTACGGAGGTGCAAGAGCGATTGGTCAAGTCTTCTTGTTGCGTGGATGCAGTTGGTGGCGATGATCACGTGGAAAGCGCCTTCATGCTCTTCTATCGGGGGCTTCTCGATATCCAGTAGCTCGAATGACATGCCCTCGACTCCCTTGAATTGTTTCCGAGCAGCGGCAACCAGGGAGGCTGATATATCTGTGAAAACGTATTCGAAGGGGATTCGGTGGCTCCGGAGATGGTTTACGATATATCGTGTAGTGCCTCCTGTCCCTGCTCCAACTTCCAAGATGCGGAACCTTCCACTTCCACTAAAATTAGTGAATGCCTTCAACAGGAAATCTCCAAGTAGAAGCGTGGGTGTTCGAAGTAGCGGCCAGTTCTCGTACATATCCTCCAAAGCGTGCTTGTTTGTTCTGTTTCCAAAGACCAGTTGCAGGGCGTCCTCCTCACCTATGAGGCATGCAGCAAGCTGGGATCCAACGGCTTTGACAAGTTTGTTTACATTGGCGTGCTGAGGATATGGGTTGAGTATCATTTGATAGAGGGTTTCCGCGGGCGTGGTATCGACTGGAACGTCTGTTCGAACAAAGCCCCCTTTAGTGGCCGATATGAGATGCCCATCCTCCAGAACACGGTAAAGTTGGCGCACGAGCTGCTTGTGCCTAGCTAGGGACTGGACTTCCGACACGGCATCACCTGGTTGCAATGTCTTTAAGTCGCACCCAAGTTTGGCATGCGCTTCCACGACATATGCTAGAACTAGCCGTGCCTGATCTGGGTATGCTTGGGTCCAAAAGTTGACAGCCTTGGTTCCTACCGCGAGCTGATCGTATCCAAACCTGGTTTCTTTAAAAGAATCATATGCGGAAGTGATAGAAGGTCGACTTGAAGATTCTACGGATCTAGACGGTGCTTGAGGAGCCGGCGCAGACTTCTCCGGGAGCGAATCTGCACCTACGGGGACACCATTTGAATTTGGGGCATCCACCTCTGTAGCTGGTGTGTCCATCTCAGTAGCGTCGGATTCTTGGTCACCAATGCCCAATTTCGTGTCAATATGGGCCCAGATCGCTTGGATATTGGGAAAGAACAAGAAGCTCGACAAGTCGATAGTAAGACCCAAAACTGCCCGAATATCATTTAGCACTTCAGTGGCCATTAGTGAATCGACTCCAAGATCTTCAAGTGTTGATTCGTCTTTCAAATCTTCCAGAGGTATGTCGGTAACGTTATGTAAGACTTGAAGAAGATCTAGGCGTTTACTTGAAGATTTCTTGGCTGGCTTGGCTGGGCTTTCAGAGGCTTCTACTAGAGGTTTCTCACTCGTTTGGCTGACGGTCTTATCCGCCGACTTCTCTGATGCATTAGATCTGTTGGCACTCTTCAACAACCTAGCGAGCAAGGACTGAGACATCTTCGAGAAGTGGAAGCCAAATGCTGCCATTACCATCTTCTTGCTTTTAGCCTCGAAGATATACGCATCAGATGATGCATGGGACTCGCCGTCTTCTATCATATTCGAATATACGATCCATTCCTTTGCATCTGGGGTGAAGTTTCCACCAATTTCAATCCGATCAATCTTCATGCACACAAGAACGTCCTCCAGACTAGGATTATTGAAGTAGTTCACCAAAAAGCCGGCGAACTGCATGAAGCTGTCAATCATCGGTGTATCGCAGAGACGTTGATCAGGGGGATCGTTCGGATCCACCGATATTGCCACCCTACCAGCGGCTTCCATGCGTACACAGGCCACATTTTTGATGCCTCGGAAATTGTCTCCATAGCGGACGATGTGGTTGAATGCGCGATAGATATGATTCCCTTGCATCTTTTCCGCCTCGGGGTGATTCATGATCTCCTCATAACGGCGGTAGCCGGTCAATGTTTCGAAGCGTCTAAAATTCTGAGCTGCCTGGGCATCATCGCGCTTTTTAAGGTGTACTATTCCAGTTGACCGTTCAAAAGGCCTGCTGATATGGCCCGCAGCACTTGGCTGTACCTGGGTTGTAATGGAGAATGACCAGGATGACCGCGAATCATCTATACGATTTAAGGAGAGGATTATATCTTCGGTGGTATCGAGACTAATTGGAGACTTCATTAGTAGGTCCTCGACGGTTGGCACGTAGGGCGTTGCTGCCGTATCCGATTGAAGGAACAGTGCAGCACATGCAGCCACCTCAAAGTACAGCGATGCTGGTGCAAGATATTGGCCTGACATAACGTGACCCCCTACCATGGACTTGAATCTATCGCTTTGCGGGGCTATACGAAAGATTGCCTCCTTCTTGCTGTCATCTTTGAATCGGAGAAAGGTCAAGAGCTCATATGTGGTGGGCGTTTCTTGAATAGGATCGGGCAGCACTTCCTTCTCGCCGCCTCGCCCTGTAAACGGGAGCCAATGTTGTGTTTTCTCGAATTGGTATGGTGGTAGGCTTAAGAATTGATATTGTGATTTCTGGCTCCGATGGAAGGGCCAGTACTGCGCTGCGTAACCTGCCTTCCATAGATCGATCGTTATATTAGTGAGTGAGCCTTGCGCATTTGATGTCGTGAGTTGGGGAGACAGAAACAGATGCCCCTGGGTTTCTGCAACAGAACCTTGAACGAGTTGTATGACGGATGATCCATGACCTGCTTCGAGCCATGTACTCTGGGAGTATCGCTGTGCAAGCCTTTCCACCGCCCGCTGGAAAAAGACTGGGCGTCTCATATGCTCTGCAACTAGGCGGAAATCTGGTTCAGCGACACTCTGAGCGTCATCACAAGTTTCGAGATGTATTGTTGGACGTCTCCATACAATTTCTTTTGCCAAAGCTGTGAGATGAGGCAATAAGGGGTCTGTAAACTTAGAATGGAATCCGTGCGTAACTTTCAGTCTCTTCGTACGGACTGAATCCCGAAGAGATGGACTGCTCGTGATGAATTTCTCCAAGGCATCAATAGCCTTAGCAGAGCCAACGACAACGTGACTCTTTGGGCCGTTGTAACAGGCAACTTCGGCGTAATCACCATCCCCTTGAGCTTTCAGTGAATTGAGAATTTCAGAAACCTTCTGCCGATCCGCCTGTAAAAAGATCATAGACCCTGGTTCAGGGCCCCAGCACCTAAGCATAATGGAAGCTCTTCCTACAACTAGCTTAAGTGCGTCTGGGAGTGATAGCGTGCCTGAGATACAGAGTGCAGTTAGCTGGCCAAAGCTGTGACCAACGACTGCGCTGACCTCAAGCCCGCAGTCTATCCAGGCTTTTGCAGAAGAATACTGGACTGAGAAAAGGGCTGAGTGCAGGGTGGCTAGATGCGAGACTGGTGTGTGCTGAAAAATAGCGGGATATAAGCCTTCGAAGCCAAGGGAAATCAGAATGTCGTTACAATCATCGAGGTGATGGCGGAACAATGACGAGGATTGGTAAACGTCTTCAGAAATTCCAATAAAGTCACTTTCTTGACCTCCAAACACAAGTACAGTTGGCTTTGGGTTCGGAACCGTAATAGTGCTTGTTCCAGATGCTACAGTAGCGAGCTTCTCCTCGAGGTCATGTATGTCAGTGATAGCTGTTGAAACTATATGTGGTAGTGAATGGTTTGCTCTGTCAGCCAGATTGAACGTCAAATCCGACGTTAGAATCTCTGTAGTGCTCTCTAACTTAAGATGCTTCAGCCAATTTGTAAGCTTTTGGCAGTACATTGAGAGACTGCTCGCGGATGCTGCTGATATGAAAAGGGGGTATTTTGATAGCTGTGTAATAGCATTTTGGCTGCCGCTAAAGGCTTGAATGGCCTTAGCTGGCTTTTCGCGAATCATAACGGCTGAATTACTACCTGCAGCCCCGTAGCTATTGACACAAGCCAGACGAAACGAAGGATTCCACGGCAGTACGCTTCGAGGAATTTCCATTCGATCCGGTTCCAAGGATGGAATCTTTGGATTCAATTTGGTATGACTGGCTTGAGCAGGAATTTTCCCATGCTGCATCATAAGAAGAACTTTGATAAGGCCAGCAATACCGGCAGTAGCTTCAGTATGCCCAATGTTTCCTTTTATAGAGCCGAAATGGAGAGTGATCTCCCTTGACGGGCCACCAAAGGCTTCACGGATACTTTGACATTCAACAGGATCACCTGCGCCGGTACCGGTGCCATGAGCCTCAACATAAGACACTGATTCTGGTTCAACACCTGCAAGGTTCATCACCTTTTGATAAAGGCTAATTTGTGACCCCGAATCAGGCACCGTGATATGACTACGGTTTTGGTTCTGATTAGCTGCAGAACCCACAATGACGCCAAGGATGTTGTCATTCTCTTTAATAGCAGCTGCCAAGGGCTTAAGCACAACCACACCAACTCCTTCTCCACGACAGTAGCCATCAGCGGAAGCATCAAACGGCCTGCACTCCCCGCTAGGACTGAGGAAGCCTGCGGCATGAAGATTCCGATAGTCGAACGGACTCGTGAAGACATTGGTACCCCCGGCTATAGCCCGGGAACACTCACCAGACCATATTGCTCTGCAGGCGGTGTTGATAGCAACTAGCGATGATGAGCAAGCTGTATCAATGGTCAATGAGGGTCCGGTCCATCCAAAGTAATGGCTCATACAGCCACTGAGGAAGCAGCGTGATGTTCCAAGCGTGGAATATGCGGTCGGTGGATGGCAGGAAATGTTGTCATAGTAATTGTTCATCACTGCACCAATGTAGCATCCATAGTCATCCGGTTCCGGGTTTGACGTGGCACCAAAGTACCCGGCTGACTCCAATGCCTCGTAGACTACCTCGAGCAGGATTCTTTGTTGTGGATCCCAAGCAATTGCCTCTCGAGATGACTTCTTGAAGAAGCGGTGATCGAAAGTATCGGGATTGCGGAGGAAATTGCCCCACCATTTTCTGCCCGAGTGATCACCGGTTTCAGGCCCAGGCAGCCTCAGTCTGTCGGACGGTGCACGTTCAACCATTACATTACCCGAGAGTAACAGCTCCCAGAGTTCATCCAGAGAATCAGCGCCAGGGAATCTGCCAGCCATACCAACAATAGCAATCGAGTGAGAAGGATATTGAGAGGGATATTGAGACTCTTGGGCTTGTTCCTTTGGCAAAGCCCCATTCATCGGCTTATATGAACCATTCACGGGCGCACCATTGGTGAATCCATTAACTGACGGTGGTTCGATGGGTCGCTTTAAATTTGACCCTTCCAAGTTGCTCAGTGACAAAACCTGGAGAACTGAAGTCTGTATCAGAGAAGATGGGATATGGTTCCCAAATCCTGCAAACGCGGTAACCTTGTGAGTGTCAGGCAGTTGAAGAATAGCTGCCTGCAGAGTCCTGTACCAATCGGCGGGCTTCAACAGCGTATTCTCAAGAGCAAGCCGAAATAGTGACCCTTCCGTAATGATCTCACCGTTGACAGTTGATCGCACGGGGGCTTGCAGCTTGTCCACGGTTGGAAACCGCAGCTCGGCAGAGTGAACGGAAAACTTAGTGAGCTTATCCACAGCAGATGAGTGGACTGGGGAATGAAAGCGGCCTTGCACGTGGACATTCTTCACACGCATACCACGTGTCTGGAATTTCTCAGTCAAGCCCGTCAGATCAGCAGCTCTTGCCGTGACAGTAACAGAGGCATTATCAGTAATACTCGAGATATATGCCTGTTTTTAGGAACATTAACTCTATTTCTTATGTGTCTATTTGGAGAGGATCCTGGAGCCTTACATCTGGATAGGTCCGAATGAGATCAATAACCTCCTCCTTCTCGTGGATATCGTCACTTCTCCAGCGAATGGCCACACAGGCTGTTTGGTTTGGTTGTTCGGCAAAGCTTCCATCTTGGTCGACATACGCACCTATGCAGACGGCTAAACGTAAGCTGACAGCAGCCACGGCCGCAATGTCTGCCTCACTTTCAGAACTGGATACTGCAATCGCGCTGAGAAAGCCAACGCAAAAACCCTGAATCCCGCCGGCTTGGAGTCCTTCCAAGACAAGGCGATGCGGGTCTTTCGCTCCGAGCCGGCTCAGGTAGCGAACATATTGAGTTATCTGGAGAATAAGGGTGACCGGAAGAGCGTATACATTTGGGGTGTTACTGAGGTGGTGTGGGAAAGCACAACCATCTACTATCCACCGTTGAAGATCACCCAGGTACTTAGCCCCGGGGACGTAACTCAAACTTGGGTCGAAGTCGGTCAGAGTTAGCCAGAATCTAGGCAGATTCTTCACTGCATCCTGGAGGCTGGACAGTCGAGGGTTTTTGATGAGTTCCTGCCGCAATTCTGCAAGGACCTCCTGGGTAGGCAACTCTGTCTGTGGTCCAAAGACTATCAACGAAGGGATGACTGCTGATGATTTCATTTTCAAGTTACTTGGAACTAGGTTCGAGTAGCTCTGAGGGTTGCTGTAAGATACTAGTAGAGTTTTAGAAAGCAAACGAGGTATGAACTTAAGAGATGTTGAATTTACATCAAAAAACAAGCGTCGAGACAATGTGGGACATATGAACCTATATCAATTGTTTTAGATAGAAAATGGGCATGAAACGGAATCCGGGATCATCATCCTTCCACAAAGCTATCAGCCACACCTAGCTTGCCTCCCTTCACAATAGGCTCTCTGGACGACAATGTTTGCCCGTCGGCCTGACTAGGGCAGACCTGGTAATAAGTAAGCTGAAATTGGGGACTTAGCTTGGCTTGCTTGCTTATTACCACGTCTGGACTAAGGCAGGATCTAGGTATCTCCAATCCTGCACCCACGGATGTACTCTCTGTTTCGGCTGATAACTGCAGTTAAAGGACTCCCCCCCCCAGCGCGCGCAGTGGTACACACCTAATTTCGCTAAACCTGCAGCTAAATTAGTATGTAGAACTAGCAGGAAGAGGTGTAGTATGTGGCCCTGGCTTGGGCACCAGCCACCTCGAATTTAAAGCTCAAATCTAAAGCTATTCGTGACTTGCCACCCTTACCAAAAGCCATAATATTTACTCCAGATCGTAGAGTATTAAAGCTTCTTTCTCTCGTTAATATAAGCTCCAAACGTACTGCCACTACCTCTATTGGTAGTCCCTCCGGCCGCCTACCTATACAACGATTTTGAATGAATGTTACTAATACAGCCTTCCTTATTAATCGCCCGCCTACCTACTTTAATAGAGAGCTTAAGTGTAAGTACGGTGGTAACTCTCCTACCTATATATAGTGTTGGTAGGGGGGGGGGGTACGTGGACATCCACAGGAGCTTCCTGAGATCACGTGATTGCTTTCGCCTGTTGTATATATTCTCATCCTTCGTGACTGCTCCACCTTATGGAGTCCTCACACACCATACACCTGCATCCCCGTGTGACATAGTAGCCAAATCGGTACGCAGTTTATATACGAGGGCCTATGTCGCAACAGGCTGTGTAACGGGACTAGCCCAGTTACAGTGAGAATGTCTCGGTAAAACACTCGACAGATAAAACCCGACGCTTTGACCGAATTCTGCTAGCTTAAACGATTCCTGCTAGATCAATCGAATTCTACCGAAGTCCGTCGAAGACTGCGTGCGCACGTGCGCACGCATCGACCGCTAAGACCCCTGATTATTTAATTACAAGATTCTTGCGTTATTTCTTTCTCTTCTTTATATAACGTCTTATTCTTTATAAGAACTATATTTCTAGATTTAGGGCGTGTTCGGTTGCAATCTGGAGCTTTTTCAATCTGACGTTGATCCGTGCTTTTACTAGCGTCAATTAGTAGATAATTAGTGGCGCTTAATCTGGTGGTTGTGGTCAATCTGAAATAAAGCCGACTGTTCGGTTGTGTAATGTGTCCCGCACTATCCCTTTGTGTGGCAACCGTTTCTTGCACTTTTCGTATATGCAAGCCTCTCAAGCCAATCTAAAGGCTCTATACCGTATATTGATTGATGTCAAGCCTCTGGTCAGTGCGGTCGCTCGGCGGTAGGGGTGCTGGCGCCTCATTAACGTCTTTAACGCCCGAATATTGCGGTGAGCAGCAGCGACGTGGCTAGGAGGCCCACAGAATATTTGGTGTTGTAGTTAATCAAAAAGCTCCAATATTGTTGCCGTCCATTTAATTATTAAATCCTCTGCGAAATATCGTCTTTATACCGCCCAAAAAACGTCGCGCGGCTTTAAAGCCTTTAAAGCCTCTAAAGACTCCAAAGCTTCTAAAAGCACCTAAAGCCTAAGAGTCTTATTTACAATCCTTTTAAGCAACGCAGTATACACACGATAGTTTGGCGGCAGTGGTTGTATAGCCTCTAGAGGCTTTAGTGGCCCTAGCAGCTATATAGCAGGCGGTGCTAAGTAAGGATATTAAGGCTTGGCTAAGTAGCTAGATGGAGGATATTAAGGACGAATTAAAAGCTGTTTTTAAGGCCTATGGCGAGACTGCTGAGGATAAGGCAGATAAGGTGGATAAGGTGGATAAGACTGAATTACCAGAGCTATTAGCTAAAGAAGTTATAAGAATAGGCCTTTCTACTGTTCCTATTATATAGGAGCCTATAGCCGCCGTTTCTAAACTAGATCTTAAAGTTATTAACCTTTTAGATGAATTAATATTTGCCGCTCGGCGTGCTAGTGAGCTTATTAATAGCGTTAGTACGAGGGTTAAATCTAATTAAAATAATTAAAATAAGGATACTAAGCGCCTTGCTTACTGTATACTAGCAGATTAAATTGGTATAACGTCTAGTAGATATAAATCTAGATAGGACCTGCCTATTTAAGTATTTCTACTATTCTTTAGTATTAGTGTATTTAAGAGGCTTGTAATTAATACGAACCTCTATACAGCCTCTTAAAGCGCTAGCGGATATTACTAATTAGGACGGTATACTAGTAAATAATTACGGGCGTAGAAGGAGATATCTACTGGCGAGTTAATAATTTGGGTAGGACTTATTATCTATATAGGCGTCTTTAAAGCTCCTTAAGTATAAGACTTTTGGGCAATAGATCTTAAATATCCTTAACACCTAATTAGCTTATTTATGGGCCAAAAAAGATAGGAGCAACTTAAGCGCTTCTTTTATATATCACCGCCTCTACTAGAAGGCATTAAACGCCAGATCTTTAAGAAAATTAAGCCGTTAATAACTCCTCTAGGTAAGGCGTTTAGGAAGTACGTTATACCTAGATCTATAGTCAGTTTTAATAAGATAATGGTGAGGTTTACTAAATAATCTGCGGCTATAATTAAATTGCCTAGTAAGCCAGTACCTAAAGGCTTTAAAATAATGAGTCTTTGTTAATATAGATATTGCTATAGCTTTATATTTACCTTACCTGGCTGCTTTTTTAAGCTTCCTTCTTAAAGAGATTACTAAGATATTGTCCTCTTAAAGACCTTTAAGTACGTCCTTTACCTCACCTAGCAGCTTCCTCTTTAGGCCCGTTAATTCTGCCTATTTTTAGATAACTACTTTATAAATATTCCGTTGCTCCAGGTGCTTTAATAACTCGGAATTGCTATAGCTGGCACGGCTTAATTAAACTTAAAGGACTATCCAGAGGTGCATAAAAGGGCTAATAAAAGGAAGGCAAGGTTGCCGTTTAATTTTATTATAGGAGTAGTTATTAGCGTAGCTAATCTAGTGCTTTTAATTATATAGCAGGATAAGAATTTAGTACGGTTTTTAACGACAGCTTACTTATACGGCGATAAGGATGTTAATAAAGTTAATTGGCGCCGGCCGCGAGTATATAATTCCTTTCTTAAGAAGCTAGTAGCTGACGTTTAGGGCAATAATCTAATTAAGAAGTTGACGCTTTCTAGGCTCTCTATTAACTACAATAACTAAATAGGCAGTGTTAATATCTATAATTAACTTTAAAGCTACTATACTACCCAGATTACCACTATATGTACCTAAATGCCCTTATTCTTCTAGGCGCTTAATACGGCTATAATTAACGCCTATATTATTAGCAAGAAGATCTTCTAGATGTTAAGAAAGCCCTTCCTTTAAACCTATTGCCGCTTCTGCGTACGATTAGTATGGAACCTTATTATTATAGGTAGTTGGCAGATAGGCGTAAATAAGAAAAATACTGAGCATCTTCTTTGTTTAATATTACCAAATTATAGGCAATATAAACCTGGTATTGGGCCAAGTCATAAAAATATTAGAATAAATTAAAAAAGTACCTACGTTACTGCCAAAACCCCACTACCTATAATTTAACGGTGTGCGCGAACTTACCGCTATATTAAGAGCTATACGAAGAAGTAAGGCTATAAGAGCTTACTAATATACTGGATGTATAGATGGAAATACGTAAAGAAGCTTAGAGTAAAGATAAGGCGAACAGTATACGATTGCAAGGTTTATAGGCTTCCTCTATACCTACAGTACTTTAACGACTTTTATTTAGTAGGCAATAACTAGGTAACTATTTTTAATCCTCTACTTCCTTATACCTCTAACATTAAGACTCCAGAGCTAATTAAGCTTTTACTATAGCGTCTATCCTTAAGCCTTCCTCTACTACCTTTAAACGCGCCTCTATACTAAACAATTGCTAATTAAACCGTTTAATTACCTATAGCATTTAATCCACCTTATTTAACGTATATAATACGTCCTCCCTTATAACCTTAAGCTAATCCTCCACTAGCTTATCCTTATTAATGTTAAGAACAGCGTATAAATCGTATAG
>Ga0307515_10011788_pt1 | contig 16544 bp, 13 predicted proteins | sample 17_EM_MG_FD_194513 | JGI IMG/M metagenome (GOLD analysis project Ga0307515, IMG submission 194513) | Populus trichocarpa ectomycorrhiza microbial communities from riparian zone in the Pacific Northwest, United States - 17_EM | ecosystem: Host-associated > Plants > Roots > Unclassified | place... | reverse complement strand
TTTTAAAATTTGTAAAATCTTATCCAGGTAAATACATTGGCACTAGCTGGAAATTAGGTGAAGTCTTTGCCACTTGGGTTATCAATAATGCACCGCTAAACAATCAAGAAGTACTAGATTCTGTAAAACATTATGCAACTGATAAGATAAAATATGATAGGTTTCTGCTATCAAATAGAAGTGTAATAGTTAAAGACGAATACTTAAAATCGTGGGCTTCATTTGCAATGGATAAAGCTAATGATGGGAAATTTTTAGAAGCTGATAATTTATTAAAAGAGACACTTAAAGCCGGAACATTCTTAAAAGATACTGCTGGACTAGGTTTTTATCATTATATACAAGCCCAAATTTTTCAAGATAAACAGCAATATGCTCAAGCCGTTATCCATACCAATAAAGCCATTGATTTATTTAAACAATCAAAATATTGGGAATATTACATCAAACTAAAACTCAAAAGAATATATATCGAAATAATGTTAACTGATTTTGTAGCCGCTACAAAAACATATAATGAGCTTGAGGTTGATTTTAAAGATTTAAAAGGACAATTGGAATCAAGTCTTTATACTAGTTTGTTAGGGCAGCATTATGGTTATTATGGATTTTCTTTGAAAAGAAAAGGCGATTTAAACGAAGCTAAAATATACTATGGAAAATCTGCAGATGAGTATCGGAAGCTTGATGATTTTTCGAGCAAAGTAGCAAATGCTTTGGCAAGAGAAAATGTAGCAGATATTCTAACAGACCAAAATAATTACGAGGAAGCGGTTTCAGTATATGATTCATTGATTGTAGCCTATAAAAACTTAAACCAGTCTGCCAAACGTTCCTACGCCATTAATAGCAAAGCTTTTGCTTTTAGCAAAATGGGTAAATACGATAAAAATATCGAGTTTGCCAACGAAGCTTTAGCCATTCAATTAAAAAATGAAGATTGGAGCAAAGCAGGTTATAGCTACTCACAAATTGGGCAATCCAATTGGAGTTTGGGTAAATTTAACGAAGCAGTAGCTGCACACAAACAATCAATTTTATACAGAAAAAAAGGCAATAATTTTGAAGGAATGGGCTATTCTTATTCAAAATTAGGCAGTCTGTACATTGAAATAGGCGATAAAGTAAAAGCCATTGCCGCTTTAGATAGTGCAAAAATATCCTATACAAAAGCTGGGTTAAAGGATAAGCTGGCAGAAATTGATGGCTCTATTGGAGATATTTACCTCAAAGATAAAAACATCCCAAAAGCAATTGTACATTATTTAGCAGCTTATGAAAGTTTAAAAGCACTTGGACTAAAACAAGAGATGGCTAAGCAGTTATATAATATTGCAGATGCGGCCTTTATGGATGATATGGTGCAATCTCGAAAATACTATATGCTATCTTATGATTTATACAAAACCATTGGTATCAAAGACCAAATGTTATACTGCTTGTTAAATCTTGGGAATTTAGATACCAGAGAAAAGAAATATGATAGTGCCGAAAAATATTTCATTCAAGCATTGGCGCTATCTAAAGAAATAAATGGAAAAAGAGAACAGGCTTTAACCTATAAAAAACTAGCTTATGCCGCAAATACTAGGCTTAATTTAACAGATGCGATTGCTAAATACCAACAATCTTTAACTATTTTCAAAGAGATTGATGAAAAAGCTGAGCAATCTAGCGTTTTATTGTCAATAGGTTATGCTAATATTTCTCTGGGTAAATTTAATGATGCTGAAATTGTAATGCAGCAAGCATTGGATATTTCTAAAGCAACAAACAACTATGGCGGCAAAGCCGATGCTTGGGCTGCACTATCAGATTTACACCAACTAAAAGGTCAATTTCCAGAATCTAAGGTTTTGATTGACAGCTGTTTTAAAATTTACAAACAGTTAAACAACACCTATCAAGTTGCAAATACTCATATACTTGCTGGTAATTATTACAATAGAATATCAGATAATATCAATGCTATTAGAAGTTATACCGCGGCAGATAGTCTTTTTAAAATAGAGAAATCTCCGGAAGGCCGCTTTACAACCTTAAATAATATTGGAACTATTTATTTCTATCAAGCAGATTATCCTCAAGCTTTAACTTATTTTAATCAGGCCAATGCCATTATAAAAAATCAGTCTGTTGTAACTGAAAATACATTGTTGGTTACCACTAATTTGGGCGAGGTTTATTATCATCAGAAGAACTATGTAGAGGCAGAAAAGATTTTGTTATTGTCTTTAAAGCTTTGCAACGAGAAGAATGCAGTACGTTCAAAATCTAGTGCTACAATGGTTTTAGGTAAGTTGTATTATGACAAAAAAGATTATGCTAACGCGATTATTAATCTGCAAAATACTTATCAATACTCAAAATCAACAAAAGAAAATAGCCAATTGATAGAGTCATCTTTGTATTTAGGTAAAGTTGCAATGGCTCAAAAGAAAGACGCAGAAGCTGCTAAATATTTTGATGAAGCAATTGTAAATTCGGTTAGGGTGGGAGAAAGCAAGAATTTATGGGAAGCACTTTATAGTCGTGGATTAATGTTTTATAATGAGAATAAACTTGATTCGGCTACAGTATATTTTAAACGAGCAGTAAGCAGCGTAGAAGGTGCCGGTAAAAATATATTTGGTGGTGCAGCTGCTAAAAAAATCTTTGCTGCTGATGAGAAAAAAGTAAGTCTTTATAACAATTTAATCTCTACACTTATAAAAGTTGGTAAAACCGATGAAGCACTAGAATACACAAGTAGGAGCAATATTCAAGCAATTAAAGAGAAAATGAATGGTGTTGTTGCCATAAGTAACAATACAGAAAAATCGGCTGACTTAAAACACCAAAGTGAATTAACTAATACAGTTGCATCAGTAGAAGAAAACATCGCCAAAGAAAAGGCTAAACCTGTAGCAGAACAGAATAAAGAAAAAATTGTATCGCTACAAAAAGTTCAACAATTTGCCCAGAAACAATTGCTTAACTTTTTAGATAGTATGGTTAAGGTGCATAAAGATTTTAATGATAATTTCACTAAAAGTGTTAACCCAGAGCAGCTTAAAGAATTTAAATCTTCTATTCCATCAGAAATGGCCGTTTTGTTATACGTAGTTCAAGGCGACCAGCTTATTATATTTACCTTAACAAATGAAAGCACCAAAGCTAAGGTGGTAAGCATTAATGGAACGGAGTTTTCTGCTCAGGTAAAAGATTTTAGTGTGGCCTTAAAACAACCATTTAAAGATAAAAATGCAGCCCCATTAAATTTGAGAGGAGTTAAAGTCACCAATTCAGCACAATCATCTCGTTCTATTGCAGAAACAGGAACAAGTTTATACGAAGCACTTATAGACCCGATTACAGCAGATATTGCTAATAAAACTCAGCTTTGCATTATCAATAATGGCGAATTGAGTAGTATTCCATTTCAAGCAATTGGTAAGAAAAATGACAAGGGAACTTTCAGATATTTAGTAGAAGACTACACGATTTTTTACACTAACAGTTTATCAATCTTTACCAAGAAAAAACCTGATTCAATTAAAGGGATGAGTTTTGTCGCTTACGGAAATCCTGACCATAGTTTGCCAAATGCAGAAAACGAGGTTAAGGAAATCAATAAAATCATAACAACTGCGAAGGTTTATATTGGCGATTCTGCAACTGAAGATATGGCTCAACAAAGTTTAAGTTCAAATAAAATCATTCACTTTGCTACCCATGGCATATTAGATTATAGTGATTTTTCGAAAACCTTTTTAAAATTTGCAAAATCAACCAGCAATGATGGTAAATTAACTATACAAGAAATAAAAGGCCTCGAAATAGAAGACTGTGATTTGGTAACCTTATCGGCTTGTGAAACAGCTGTTACTCAAACAGTAAATAAAGGATGGTATGTTTCGCCTGCAAATTCACTTTTGGTAAGTGGTGTAAAATCTGTGGTTGCTTCGCTTTGGTCAGTAGACGATGAAGCAACAAGTTTGCTGATGAGTGCATTTTACGAGAACATGGGCAAATCTATGCCTAAAGCGGAAGCATTAAGAAAAGCTCAAGAAACTTTAAGTCATAACCCAAAATTTGTACATCCATTTTATTGGGGGGCATTTATTTTGTACGGAGAATGGCGGTAAAAGAGTCCGAAAGTTTTTAGTTGGGAAGTCCGAAAGATATTTTCTTCAACTTCTGACTTTCGGACCTCGGACTTTCGGTCTTTAAAGTTTCTTTCCTATCTTCGCTTAAACTAATTTTTGTATGTTTCCAACCGTTTCGCATTTCATATCTTACCTTTTTGGCATAGATATTCCTCTTCCATTTAATACTTTCGGCGTTTTTGTAGCATTGGCATTTGTTGCTGGTTATTGGGCTTTTACAAAAGAATTAAAACGAAAAGAAGCTTTAGGCTTAATACAACCAACAAAAAGGATAATTACTGTCGGAGAACCAGCAAGTATATCAGATATTTTATTGAATGCATTTTTTGGGTTTATAATTGGTTATAAAGTTGTTTATGCTATCATTAATTACAAATTATTTGTAAACGACCAGCAAGGAGTTTTACTTTCTACAAAAGGAAATATTATTGGCGGTATAATATTAGCTATTGTATTTGCCTATTGGGATTACAGCGAGAAACAAAAAACAAAGCTACCTAAACCTAAAAAAGTTGAGGTAACGGTTCATCCTCATGAAGTAATGAGCAGTATGGTAGTTTGGGCAGCAGTTTGGGGCTTTTTAGGGGCAAAGATTTTCGATAATTTAGAACATTGGGATACTTTCGTTAAAGACCCAATTGGCGGATTATTCTCTTTTACAGGTTTAACTTTTTATGGTGGTTTAATTTGCGGTGGTGCAGCTGTGTTGTATATCGCTCGTAAAAATGACATCAAACCATTGCACATGTTAGATGTTGGTGGACCAGGTATGATGCTTGCTTATAGTGTTGGAAGAATCGGTTGTCATTTATCAGGAGATGGAGATTGGGGAATTCCGAATTTAAATCCTAAGCCATTTACTTGGTTGCCAGATTGGTTGTGGGCATATACTTATCCAAATAACGTAGCTAGAGAAGGAAATCATATTGCCGGTTGTATTGGTAATTATTGTAATGAATTGGCTCAGCCAGTTTATCCAACTCCAATTTATGAGGTTGTTTTGGCATTTATTTTATTCCTCGTTTTATGGAAAATTCGTGATCGCATTAAATTACCTGGAATGATGTTTGGAATTTATTTAATGCTAAACGGAGTTGAAAGATTTTTTATAGAATTGATTCGTGTGAATTCTAAATACACTGTTGCTGGTATTTCGTTTACTCAAGCAGAGCTGATATCTTCACTTTTGTTTATAGGAGGATTACTTTTGGTTATCTATTCGATTAAAAACAAAGAGAAAAACACAAACTATTAAAGATGAATTACGAATTATTATGTTCAAAGGTGGTCGCTGCTACGCGATTAACAGGTAATTTTATCCGTAAAGAATCAATGGCTTTTGATTCAAATTCTATTGAATACAAAGGTTTGAATGATATGGTTTCTTATGTAGATAAAAACGCAGAGAAACAGTTGGTTAAAAACTTATCTAAAATATTACCAGGTTCTGGTTTTATAACTGAAGAAGATACAGAGAATATAACCGACAGAACTTTTACTTGGATAATTGACCCTTTAGACGGGACAACTAACTTCATCCATGGCATTCCTACTTATTCAGTTAGTGTTGCGCTTTATGAAGAAGATAAGCCTGTTATTGGAGTAGTATACGAAATTAATAGAGGCGAAATGTTTGCTACTTATAAAGGCGGACCAGCGTTATTAAATAACAAAGAAATTAGAGTTTCTAAAGCTGAAAACCTTACTCAAAGTTTATTGGCAACTGGATTTCCATATTATCAGTTTGACAAACAGCCACAATACATTCAGCTTTTTACAGAGATGATGCAAAAATGCCATGGCTTAAGAAGAATAGGTTCTGCAGCTGTAGATTTAGCCTATGTAGCCTGTGGAAGATTTGATGCTTATTTTGAATATAATCTAAATTCTTATGATGTTGCCGCTGGAGCTTACCTAGTTCAGCAAGCAGGTGGCCAAATTATGAACTTTGCAGGTGGAGACGAAATTTTTGAAACCAGAGAAGTTTTAGCTACTAATGGTTTACTAACGGAAGAGATTTTAGCAACTATTAAAAAGTATTTTTAGGATAAGGCAATCTTTCTTTCTGAAACAGAAATATAGTAATGTTGCTTTAAGATTGCTTCGTACCTCGCAATGACGATGCCATTAATCAAAAAAAGAGTCCAAACTTTAAGTCTGGACTCTTTTTCAGTTAACCGATTTCTACGATTAACCAACTAAACAATATTTACAACGCCATTGAAACAACTTCCTTAACCTCAGGAACCATTCTCTGCAATAAGTTCTGAATTCCAGATTTTAAAGTAATTGTAGATGATGGGCAACCGCTGCAAGAACCTCTCAATTCTACAGTAACTACACCTTCATCAAATGATTTATAACTAATTGCGCCACCATCTTGCTCTACAGCTGGTCTGACGTAATCGTGTAATATTTGTTGAATTTTTATTTCTAAATCACTTCCTTCAAAAGCTGGTGCTTCTTCGGCGGTGTTTTCTTTTATTTTAAGTTCTGATTCTACTGCACCTTTAACAAATTCCTTTAAAATAGCTTCAATATCAGCCCATTCAGCGTCTTCTGTTTTAGTGATCGTTACAAAGTTACTTGCAAAAAATACACCACTCACAAAGTTAAACTTGAACAATTCTTTAGCAAAAGGAGAGTGCTCTGCACTTTCTTTCGTTGCAAAATCTTCGCTACCATTAATTAAAAGTTTATTAACCATAAACTTCATTGTAGCCGGATTTGGGGTTTGCTCTGTATATACGTTAATAGTCATATCTTTAATATTATGCTACAAAAATAATTAATTCTAATTCTAAATAGAGATTGAAGATGTCTATTTTAGGTCATTTGTTAAGAGGGCTTAAAGTCTAAAGCAAAAAGACTAAAGCGAAATAACCAAACTCCTAACTTTCAACTCAAAACTCCGAATTAAAATATCCCTGTATAATTAAACGGTGTAATTAATTTTAATTCAGCTTTTATAATATCATTTACATCTAACTCATCAATAAAAACCGCCATTGTTTGGGCGGTAATCTTTTGGTTAGTACGAGTTAAAGCTTTTAACGCTTCATAAGGATTTGGATAAGCTTCTCGTCTTAAAACAGTTTGTATAGCTTCGGCAACAACTGCCCAGTTATTTTCTAAATCAGCTTCTATTGCATCGTTATTAAGGATAATTTTATTTAACCCTTTTAAAGTAGAACTGATGGCGATAATGGTATGAGCCATTGGAACACCAATATTTCTTAATACTGTAGAATCAGTTAAATCTCTTTGTAAACGAGAGATAGGTAGTTTTGCTGCAAAAAATTCAAATAAAGCATTGGCTAAACCAGCATTACCCTCAGCGTTTTCAAAATCGATTGGGTTTACTTTATGTGGCATGGCCGATGAACCAACTTCTCCTTCTTTAATTTTTTGCTTAAAGTAATTTTTAGAAATATAAGCCCAAATGTCTCTATCTAAATCTATAATGATATTGTTGATGCGTTTTAAGGCATCACATTGTGCAGCAAATTGGTCGTAATGTTCTATTTGAGTTGTGTATTGAGCCCTGTTAAGTCCCAACACATTATTTACGAAATTGTTAGAGAAATCTACCCAGTTAGTTTTTGGATAAGCAATATGATGTGCATTAAAGTTTCCTGTTGCACCACCGAACTTTGCACTATTTGGAATTGCTTTTAAGTTTTGTAATTGAATATTTAATCGCTCTGCAAAAACCATAAACTCTTTACCCAATTTAGTAGGAGAGGCTGGCTGCCCATGAGTGTGTGCTAACAAAGGAACATTTTCCCACTCTTTAGCTAAAGCAGTTATTTTCGCAATTAATTCAGCAATTGCTGGATAATACGACTCTTCTAAAGCTAATTTAAAAGTATAAGGAATAGCAGTATTATTAATGTCTTGAGAAGTTAATCCAAAATGGATAAACTCTTTATAAGGTTGTAAGTTAAGTTCATCAAATTTTGTTTTAATGAAATACTCAACCGCTTTTACATCATGGTTGGTAATACTTTCCGTATCTTTTACTTGCTGCGCATCTACATCGTTAAAGTTTTGATGGATTGCTTTTAGTTTTGGATAAAGTGAGGTGTCAAAGTTTTCTAAACCAGGAATTTTAGCTTCAACTAATGCGATGAAATATTCTATCTCTACAAAAACACGGTATTTGATTAAAGCAGATTCAGAAAAATAGTCGGCAAGTTTTGCAGTAGTTTTTCTATAACGGCCATCTACAGGAGAGATAGCTTGAAGCGAAGATAAATTCATTTTTGGTGAGAATTTTGATAATTCCGCAAAGTTAACATTTATCTTTATTTATGGTGTTTATAAGGTAGATAAAATCAAACCAAACACAAAATGGAAACACATAGGTACATAGTTTTAACATTGTACGATTAAATAGCCTCTGACTAATAAAGGGAAACATAGTATGTGCAGATATGCTATGTGAGAAAATTAATTTTCCTAAATAAGACTATCCTAACTAATTTGTGAATTCAATCAACTATGTTTCTATGTGGTTAAAATCAATTGTACTACATATAAAATGGGCTAGAATCAAAAAAGGTCTTAACAAAATTTGTTAAGACCTTTTTATAAGCTTTACTATTGACTAGTGAGCTACAGCTGGAGAATCAACTTTTGGAGAATCAACAACTGGTGAATCAACTACTGGAGAATCAACAACTGGTGAATCAACTGCTGGTGAATCAGTAGCAGCATCTTTTTTCTCAGAGTTACAAGCAGCAACACCTAAAGATAATGCTAAAGCTAAAAAGCCAAATTTAAATAAGTTTTTCATTTTAATTCTGTTTAAATAATTAATTAATTTACATGTTAATACTGCAAAGTTAAAAAGGTAACCCGCAATTTTGAAAAAAAATGAAATTATTTTTATTTAGTGCTTAATCTTCTCCGAATCGGCCTTTATTTTATTAGAATCTACTGTTGGGGAATCACTTTTTGGAGAATCTAAGGAAGGAGAGTCAATTTTGTTCGAATCTTTTGGTACAGAATCAGAAGAATTTGTAAACCAACTGCAAGATGTTAAGGATAAGGACAATGCGAAGGCTAAAAAGCCAAATTTAAATACATTTTTCATTGTTAATTTTGTTTAAAGGTTAAATTTTTTAGGTTTTTACCTTAATGCAAATATTTTTAAAAGGTGACCTGTAAAAACGAGAAATATATTTTTATTTTTTTGGGGTTACCATTGCTTGTTTTTGGGTATTAACGTGTGATATTTTTGCAGAGGTTTAGGTTCAATAAACCCGATTGAAGTGGAATTTTCTTTTTCTGAAAATTTTAAACGTAAAGCGGGACTAACCTTAAAAAAAGCTACTGTATTTGCTTTTCAAATGAGTAATTAACTCCAATGAAAGTCATTTTACAATAAAAAATATTTTTTTTGTCTATCATTGGGTTACCATTCACGTTTAAATGTATTAATTGGTGAGTTTTAAGTTAAATAGTTCAGTTCCAACAGATAGAGAGGTAGTATTAGGCATACTTAACAACTCGGAAGAAGCGCTAAATAAGTTGTATGCGGGGTATTATCCGATGGTTTTACAATTTATTTTGAACAATAATGGCGATGAAGATGATGCGAAGGATGTGTATCAGGAAGCAATTATTGTTTTATATAATAAAATCAAAACTGGCAACTTTGAGCTAAGTAGTAAGCTAAAGACATATATATATTCGGTTAGTCGCCGAATATGGTTAAAGAAACTAGCGCAACATAGCAAAAAGTCAAATAACATAGCCGATTTTGAAGATGTTTTAGTTGTTGATGAAGATGTAGAGCAGCATGAACAAAAAGACATGCAGTTTGACAAGATGAAAGTTGCCTTGGAAAGTTTAGGCGAGCCTTGCAAAACGATTATCCAGGATTTTTATATCCATAGTTTATCGATGCAGGATATTTGTGAGAAGTTTGGTTATACCAACACAGATAACGCTAAAACACAGAAATATAAATGTTTACAAAGGTTAAAAAAGTTATTTTTTCAATCATAAAATGAGAAACGAGATAGAATTAGAAGGGATTATTGAAGATTACTTAAATGGTAAGCTAACAGCTGATGAGCATAAAGCTTTTGAGCAACTGAGAAATAATGACCCAATTGTTGATCATAAAGTTGTTGCACATAAGGTTTTTTTAGAATCGATGAAACAGTATGCTGATGTTTTATTATTGAAACAGCAATTAGATGCTGCCCATGATAAAATTGATGTTGCTGCAATTAGTGCTAAAGTTGCACCACACCCATCTAAAATTGTTAGGATATTAAGAAATAATAAATCTGCAATTGCAGTTGCCGCTTCGTTTTTAATATTGGCAATGATTATGTTGTATTCTATTCAGAGCCAAAAAGATGTTGGTTTGCAACAGGTGAAAAAAGATGTAACCGATATTAAAAACACACAAAATATATTAATTAGAGATCTTAAGAACGTAAAATCTCCTGCTGTTAATGACAAACCTGCTAAAGTTGGTGGTACTGGTTTTGCCATTTCAAGTAATGGTTATATTTTAACTAGTTTCCATGTAATTAATGGTTACAAAGGATCTATTTATGTGCAAAATAGTAAAGGTGAAACTTTTAAAGTTGAACGTGTTTATACTGATATGGTTAATGATATTGCCATTTTAAAAATTAGAGATGACGCATTTAAAAATTTAGGAGCTATGCCTTATAGTATCAAAAGAGGTTCGGCTGGTATTGGTGATGCTGTTTATACCTTAGGATATCCGAAAGATGATGTGGTTTTAGGTGATGGTTATGTGAGTTCTAGAACTGGTTTAAATGGCGATACTGTCGCTTATCAAGTAGCAATTCCTGTAAATCCAGGTAATAGTGGTGGTCCATTACTAGATAATAGCGGAAACGTTGTGGGCGTAATTAATGGAAAAGAAACTAAAACTGATGGGGCAGCATTCGCTGTAAAATCTAAATATATAATGGAAGCTTTAAATGCAATTCCACAAGATTCTTTAAGTAGAAGAGTGGCTTATGGCAAAAGAAGTTCATTACAAGGCTTAAAACGTAATCAGCAAGTGCAAAAAATACAAGATTATGTTTTCATGATAAAAGTGTATTAATATTCCCAAAATATTAACTTTGAGAACCGTCACAATTTTAAATTGTGACGGTTTTTGTTTTTAAGTGATTTGTTATGGAATTTGGAAGAGTTGCAGAAGAAGAAGTATTAAATGTTGATTTTACTTTGCCTAAAGATGGCGAACAAACCATCCTTACTTTAAAAGAGAATAAACCGTTGGCCAAACCTGCCTTTTTTGTAGGTTGTGCCAAGTGGGGAAGAAAAGAATGGAAGGATTTAATCTACCCAAAGAAAACTAAGGAAGCCGATTTTTTAGGTGAATATGTTAAACATTTTAACTCTATTGAGTTGAATGCTGTTTTCTATAGCATCCCTAAAGAAGAACAAATTGTAAAGTGGGCAGAAATGGTGAAGGCAAATACGAATGAAGACTTTATTTTTTGTCCGAAATTCTCTAGAACAATAACCCACATTAAAAGATTAAAAGACACTGATTTTTTAACAGATGAATATATAAAGTCAATATCTGCTTTTGGCAAATACTTAGGGCCTTGCTTTTTGCAGGTAAGTGATAATTTTGGTCCGAATAATATTGATGTGCTTGAAAATTACCTCCAAAAATTACCAAAAGACTTAAAAGTGTTTGTAGAGGTTAGACATAAAGATTGGTTTGTTGGAGATGCTAAAAAACAATTATTTGCTATGTTGGCTAAATATCAAAAAGGTGCTGCTATTACTGATGCAAGCGGTAGAAGAGACTGTTTGCATATGGAATTGCCAACTCCAGAAGCTTTTATAAGATTTGTAGGTAATGGCGGTAAGTTCTTAGATTCTGACAAAGCTAGAGTTGATGAATGGGTAATAAGAATTAAACAATGGTTAGCTAGTGGCTTAGAAAAAGTTTATTTCTTTTTGCACCAGCACGATGAAGCCGATACACCATTAATTGCAGATTATACCATTGAACAGTTCAATAAACATTTAGGTAGCGATTTGTCACGGATAAATTTTATTCCAAAAAGTAATCTACTACTTTAATAGACTTTTTGTAACTTCAACTCATTAAAGATTTTATTAATTTAAATTAAATACAATGAGTTTAAGACTAGGGGATACAGCACCAAATTTTAAGGCAACAACATCTATCGGTGAAATTGATTTTTACGATTATTTAGGTGATAGTTGGGGAGTTTTATTTTCGCACCCAGCAGATTATACACCAGTTTGTACCACAGAGCTTGGAAGAACAGCTTCTTTAAAACCAGAGTTTGATAAAAGAAATGTTAAGGTTTTAGCATTAAGTGTAGATTCTGCAGAATCTCACAAAGGTTGGATAAGCGATATTAACGAAACTCAAAATACGAATGTAGAGTTTCCAATCATTGCAGACCAAGATAAAAAAATAGCTGATGCTTATGATATGATTCATCCAAATGCATCTGAGACAATGACAGTTCGTTCTTTATTCGTGATTTCTCCAGATAAAAAGGTAAAATTGATGATTACTTATCCTGCTTCTACTGGAAGAAATTTCACCGAAGTGTTAAGGGTAATTGATTCTTTGCAGTTAACTGCACAATACAGCGTAGCTACACCGGCAGATTGGAAAGATGGAGAAGATGTTATTGTAATGAATAGCATTAAAACTGAAGATATTCCTGCAAAATTCCCTAAAGGACATCAAGTTATTAAGCCTTATTTAAGAACTACTCCTCAGCCGAATAAATAATTTTAAAATTTTTGTTACTTTTTGAAACTTTTGTAACTAAATTAGGTTTAAATACTTAAATAAATTACCAATACAATTAAAGTTTTATGAATACTGGAAAAGTAAAGTGGTTTAATACCCAAAAAGGCTATGGATTTATTGTTTATGTTGGCAATAAAGAAATTTTTGTTCATTTTAAAGATGTTGTGGGAGGAATAGACAGCATTAAAGAGAATGATGAAGTAGAATTTGAAATTGCTGAAGGTAAAAAAGGACTACAAGCCGTTAACGTTAAAAAGGTTTAAATCCCTTATATTATATTTAGTCTATCGGTCGGTGTCTCACCGACCGAAGTCTTTTTAATAATGCTGAATAATTTTAGCTTTAATGACTAAATAACCTTTGTTACTCTGTGTGAATACAAGGAAATCGTCGTGAGCAGATTCTATTTTATACTTTTTAACTAAGTTTTCTGCTTTCTCTGGAAAATTTCTTACGATTACATTTCCCTTAAGGGCTTTTTCCTTTTTCAATTCATTTAAAGTCAATAACGAAATGATTTCGAAGATTCTACCCAGAAAATCAGTTTTAATTTCATCACTAAAATATAATTGACTTTGCTGATGAAGCTTTTTCAATCCAAACCTTTCGGCAATTAAGTTAAAGGCACCACTTTTTAAAAGCGCAACATCTGGTTCGTATAAATAACCTGTTGGTTCACTTTGTGCCATTTCTGTCTTTAACTGTAAATCGCTAATTGCAAACTTGAATACTTTATCTTTTTCATTTAAAGTAACACAAACAACTCTTGTTTCTGCGGTAAAGTTTTTATCTATAACCCATAATAGTTCCTTGCACTCATTTTTCACACTAATGATATGAATTTCGCTAACATTTTTCAATTCGCTTAAACCAGCAGAAATGTCTAATAAAGGCGCAGTTTTTATAATGATGCGTTGGGCTTTGGTTTGCAAAAAGTCTAAATTTTCAGTTACATCTGGCGTGCAATCTTTTAATTTGAAAACCTTATTACTATTGCTTCTTCTAGCAGGGTCGATATAAATGGTGTCGAAATTTTTAGTTGTATTTTTTAAGAATTCAAGTCCATCACCTGAAATTACGGTAAGGTTGTTTGCGCCAAGAACTTTTGCATTGTGTGCCGTTATTTCTGCTAATTCAGGATTGATTTCACAGCTATAAACTTCATCAAGTTGCTTAGAAAAAAAGTAACTATCAATACCAAAGCCAGCAGTTAAATCTATTAAAGTTTTGCCAATAGCTAAATTAGCCTTATAAGCTGCTGTAGTTTCTGATGAAGTTTGTTCAATAGATAATAAAGCTGGATAATAAATATCAGCTGTGCTAAACCAAGTAGGAAGTTTGTTTTTTGCTTTCTTTTTAGCCGCAATTTGACCAGCCAATTCCGCCGAACTCAAATTTTGAAACGTAGGTCTTGCCAATGCAATCTTGTTTACATCAGTTAGCAAGTTTAAATTAATAAACTGCTGTACTTCCTTGTCTAAAATGTTTTTGTTCATTGTAGCTTCTTTAAGCTTTGTCCTTTCAGCTTTGGGCTTTGTCTTTCATCACTATTTGGCAAGTATGCCTGCTTTTCACTTCTAGCAAAACATCTTTGTTTACAATTACCCTATCAATAGTTTGCTGATTGTAATAACGAATGGTAACTAACTCCAATCCTTTATTATATTTCACTTTAAAAGTTTCAGACAGGTCTTTAATCAATTGCTCTATTTTTACATCATCATTATCTACACTTACAGAAAAACTGATAGCAGAGTTCAACATCGTGTTAACCTTTACTTTGTTTTTGTGCAGAATGTTAAAAATCTGACTTAAGTTCTCTTCAATAATGAAGGAGAAATCTTTAGGGAAAATAGAGATTAAAACTTGATTTACCTTAAATATAAAAGACGCAACTGGCAAAGGAGAAGCTACGCCGGTAATTGCCGTTCCTTCAGCTTCTGGTTCAATAAATGAACGAACATATAATGGAATTCCTTTATTCTGAATGGGTTTTATCGTTTTCGGGTGAATAACGGTAGCACCATAATAAGTTAGCTCAATTGCGTCATGGTAAGAAAGTTGAGGGATTTTTTCTGTTTCGTCGAACCACTTTGGGTCTGCATTTAAAACCCCTGGCACATCTTTCCAAATCGTCATCGATTCTGCATTTAAACAAGCGCAAAATACGGCGGCAGAATAATCAGAACCTTCTCTGCCCAAAGTGCTTGTGAAATTTTCACTAGTGGCACCAATAAAACCTTGGGTAACTACAACACCTTTATCTAAAAAAGTAGGTAAATGTTTTTGAATTTCTTGCTCGGTTTTGTCCCAAATTACAGTTGCTTCACGGTAATTATTGTCTGTTTTGATGTAGTTTCTCGCGTCGGTCCAAATGGTAAAAGTACCAGCTAAATTTAAATATGCCGCCACAATTTTGGTAGAAACCACTTCGCCAATAGAAACAATTTGGTCGTACAAATAATCTGCACTATCGCTTGCCTCTTCTTCTAAAAGCCATTCAATTTCTACAAAAGTATTTGCTACATCATCATAAACAGGGTTTTTGGTGTCTTCAAACAAAGTTGATATCATATCGAAATGAAAAGCTTTAATTTCATCAAATATTTGATGCGCTTTTTCATCGCCCTTAACGTAAGCCCAAGTCAATTCTTCCAATTTATTGGTCATTTTTCCCATTGCCGAGATAACGATTAATAAATGAGTTGATGGGTATCTTTGTACTATTTTAGCCAGATTTTTAACACCTTCTGCGTCTTTTACAGAAGCTCCTCCGAATTTAAATACTTGCATTAATTTGTTGTGGTTAAAATGGTATTTGGTTTAGCTATTTCTTTTAAAGCTGCAAATGGAATGGTTATTTCTGTTGTTCCAAACGCGTAGGCTTTAATTTCATAAGGATTATAGAAAAACACTAGTCCTTTACTGCCTACATAAAAATTATCTGGCAATGTGAATTTCCCATCACTAAAAAAATATTTCCCTGCTAATGGTTCAGTTGGCGATAATTTCTCATCCTTCCTAAAAATACCTTCAGCTATGCTTGTTAGTTTAACTTTATTGCTCTTGTCTATTAACGAATCTAAAGTTAAAGGCTGATTTGTTTTCGGATTGTAATTGATGAAAGAGAAATTAGTATTAGGATGAGCTCCGCCAGAATAATCCGAATGGACATACTCTAAAGCAATATAATTTGAAGTCTGGTGAATTACGTGAACATCTATATTTAAAAACCAAGCTTGTTGTGTCCCTTTATTCTCGTTATAAAAGCTATCATAACCTGTTATAAAGCTCTTTGCAATATCCGGATAAGCGATAACAGATTTATCCTCTTCAGAGAAATAATTTAAAATTTGCCTTTGAATATATTTATTTAAGGTATCATTTTTAAAGATCGGATATTGAATCCATGCTTTTGCAGTGTCGGTAATAGAGTCTATCTTAACGATATTTTTACTGTAAACCTTTACAGAATCATAGTCGTAGGTCAGAGAATCTACTCTTGTTTCGCTAATTTCAGTTTTACTTTTGTCATTACGACAAGCTGCTAGGATACTAATTAGAACAAGAAATAAAGTTATTTT
>Ga0307515_10011787_pt1 | contig 16545 bp, 21 predicted proteins | sample 17_EM_MG_FD_194513 | JGI IMG/M metagenome (GOLD analysis project Ga0307515, IMG submission 194513) | Populus trichocarpa ectomycorrhiza microbial communities from riparian zone in the Pacific Northwest, United States - 17_EM | ecosystem: Host-associated > Plants > Roots > Unclassified | place... | reverse complement strand
CAGTTGGGCTTAATTAGTTTTATGGTATCTTCAAATACTGCTCTGTATAGCATTGTACTTATAAATACCGGCTTTTCTCTATCCAGCGCCTTTAAAGATGTCTTTGGCTTGGTTGGAGTTTGAATAGTGCTATAGTATTGGAAAATACTGCTTTGTATAGCTATGTACCTATAGATACTCCTTGATTTCTGAACCTCCGCCTTTAAAGAAATCTTTGGCTCAATTTGAGTTTGACAGGAGCACCAGTATTGCTCAGTACTTCAATGTATGGCTCTGTACTTATTGATGCCAGGTTTTCTTTTGCCGGCGGCCTCAGAGAGTTTTGGCTTGATTTCAGTTGGACTTATAATCAGGTATTTTGGAATACCTGACTGTTTAGCTCTGTACCTGCCAGTATTTGCTTTCCAGTGAACTTATGACAATACGATGTGCAATGTGCCCTCCAAGTAAGCCTGTAATGTACCATAGTAACAAGTACTTGTCAATATTTGACTGTACTGCATATCTCAATAACAATATTACAAGAGATTGATAGACCTTTCGTATTCGACTTTTGAACCCGCTTAACGATCTGGCAGTGTTCTGTGCAATCATGCTCGTCGATACGTTTTACTATTACAGTTTCACCTGCGAACATGGCGAATGACATCGTATGCTGGGCTTTGACCTAATTGTGAACCCCACGCAGTTACCCCTCTATACGCCCTCCCACAATCACTTCGACCCTCAAAGCTCCTCTACATCTACTTCCATCTCAACACTATGCGCCCCACCACGAAAACCGGCCATCTGGCCTCTGTCGACGCTTGCCGTCGGTTGCAACAGCTAGTGCAGCTTACCTACAGTCCTGACCCCGTTGATCAGGACTATCGTATGTTCGACGCTGGCCAACAAAGCTTTCGTGATTGTGATGATGGTGACAGTGATTTGGAGGAGTCTCCAATGAACTCGAACGACATAGTTGCAAAGAAATCTCAGGTTTGACATTACACAACTTATCTCTACCTGTTCTTACACGGTTCTATAGAGGGATCCACCATTTGATTCATTTGGCACAGGCAGCTTCAGGTTTTCGCCAAGCGACAACTACGACGATGGCGATGGCAATGCCGCCAATGTTGATGATGATGATGATGATGATGATGATGATGATGATGATGATGATGATGATGATGATGATGAGAGTGGGTACCTACATCACGCTATGGAAACTCGTCACGACTTTGAAATGAACCGCAACCAAGGAAGACGCCTGGTCAGAGCTGAAACCGACTGCGAGAGTGGAACTCAGTCGGAGCCCTCGAACACAAGAGCAAAGGAGCCTCGGAAGGTTGCGACCAGGAGGTCATGGGTTCGACCCCTCATTACGTCTTTTTATCCAATAATACTGACAGGTATAGCATGCGGATGATGAAGAGCATGGCGGAGAAGAAGCTGAGGAAGATGGGGATGAAGAGGATGAAGAAGAGAGTGATCTGCCAGTGCCTCGGCAACAGAGAAAAAAAAAACCTATGAAGAGGAGATCAAGAGCCACAAAGAGTTCTCAAGTTCGACTTTCCATTCCGTACTGGTATCTACGGTGACTGATTCCTACAGGGTGTGAATGATGAAGTAGACTCGTATGTAAACGAAGAATCTGGTCTTTCCGGAGATGAAGACGGTGGTATCTTCGAGGACTTTGCCGACAACGTACTTGCGATGGCACAAGATCTTGCCAGAACGACGATGAAGTATACCACCATGCAGATCCTCGAGCGTGCGAGGGCTGTGACCACTTCTAAAGTATCTCGCCTGCGCTGTAAGAAGATGAGTGCATGGAACCTTGCAATGAGGGAGGAACAGGAATGAGTTTCCGCCGATCTACGCAGACCCAAGGCAGGGTCTGGGTAGAAGGGGCGGCTTGGGTTCACGGGAGAGTACGCAAAGAAGGTTGCGAATGTCTATGAGGAGAAGAGGGAGTACTATGAAGAGAAAGTGAAGGAGATGAATGAGGAGGGCCGTGTAGGCACTATGGAGAACCTCAAAAGAGCGCAAACGAAGGGAGTGAAGCTTTTGCAAGAAACAGCAAGTCTCTTGATACTCAAATATGAAGATATACAGTACTGACCAAGCAGGTGGCATACCTCGGGAACCACTGAGTACATACAGTCCTGCTTTTTATACCGACCAAGATTCCTGCACGAGCTCTGAACAGGGCCGGCTATCCAGCAGCCTACTATAAGCTCATCCTCGACAGCGGAAGAAATCTTGAAGAGTTTAAAACCATGTGCGACGGCTCGGATTTACACCAGCAAGCAAGCAAACTGCTCTCAGTACCTAAGACTTTTGAAGGACCAGCAGGGAGAGATAAACTCAGGACGTTAGTTTCTTCTGCAATTCTTGCAATCATCAGTAAGTATCCTGTAATGACGTGGCTTAAATTACACTGATTCACCCCGCGATGTACAGATGCGAAGACCCCGAATGGTATGGAGCAATTTCAGAAGCTTCCCCATCACAAGCTGCAGAGCATTCTGACTGCTAGGAAGCTCAAATGGCGTGCACCCGAGCATTGGAGTGCCGAGTTGGGTGGTACTCATGAGAGAATCTACGACACCATTCTAACTACTCGGCTTGAAAAGTTTAAAATCACCTACGATGCCGTGAAAGGTGAACTGAAGGAGTTGAAGCTGGTCCGTTTATGAAATTCATGCAAAGAAGATATCATAGAATAAAGTTTAAATTAGGTAAACTACCACCGCATTACAATAAAGCGCAACCATTCTAATTGATGGTGCTTACTTAGTTATATAGAATTGAATGGTACTGCTTGGTATTTGAATCAACGAGTGATAATAACTGGACATGCAACAATTCTTCACTACAATGCAGTACTGCTTCATACTTGCAAGAATTAGCGTATACTCGAAATTCAGTCACATTACTGTGGACTCCGAGATTTCAATTGGTATCAACCAATACTCATTGGTATAGTACAGTATAATCAAGTACTAAATGCATCATACTAAATGCGCTGAACTATGTTCAGCCTCAACCAGGAAAGATTGAACTATAGTTACTTGCAAGTAAATACGTAAAGACTACGGGGTGAAAGCGCCCGTTGGTGTCCGCAGGGCTTCAGTTTAGGGTCCCTCAGAGCCTCATGCGCAGGCTAACGTCCATCTCACGTTCACCACCTCAACACCTCTGTTCCATATTCACCCCACCATATCGACACCTACCACACCATTTCATTTACACTTTGCATCTGTCATTGCAGGTCACACATTTGCTGATCTATGCCTAATCACCATACCCTCCACATTCTCATACTCAGATATCATGGCTAGGAAGCGCAAAACAGCTGTTTTTGAGACGGTTGCATTGGGTGGATATGGTGGCTCAAAGGCGCGGACGATGGATATACGGAAAGGAGAGAGGAGGATGCAACTCCAACTCCGGATCTGAGTGGAAGAGGAAGAAATGGCCCCGGTGGAGGAGACCAAAACTGTTTCCAACCCCTTCAGCTTGACTACGAGCAAGAGCAGCTTGATAACCAGCCGGATTATGAACCGTATGTTCGAAACGACGGTATACATTGGGTTGACGAGATTGTCGGCACTACGATCAGTCAGCGGAGGTCGCGGCTCAGGGAGAGGCAAAAGCTGGCACAAAATTGGCGAGAAGTTGAAAAGATTTTGTCGGAGGCTATCTACAGCAGGTCGGAGAGGGCCTGCAAATCCATCCGTCGAGATGTCGTCAATGTTAGGCACATCACGATGGAGAGCTATACTTGGAGAGACATTCCATAGTACCAGTGCACAACATCAGCAAGCCGCCTCATATGCTCCGGATTCTTCCCGTCGAGCCCAAGAAAGCCTCGTACTGTGTTCTCACTAAAACTGCTTCTCACTCTACATGAACAGTGTACCAGGGGTTCGATCTCCAAAGAGGCTTGGGCTGGAGGCCTTCGAGCAGCTTTTGAAGCAGATAACCAGATGGTTCTGCCAGACTTCTCACGCCCGGTATGCCCAGATATTGCCTAATACTCTTCAATACAGATCTATACAGTTATTCAGCTTCGAGACGCCTACCATCATTGGGTAGCCACGAAATATCAGGTCGATACAATGATAGCATCAGCAATCGAGCACGCCGACCAAGGGACTCCGTGGAAGGAGGAACAACTTGTGAATGTGTGTCCACCCTGCTTTAACTTCTCCGATGAAGATGAAGACTGTACCGTACGGATAACACTGGACGGGAATATGCAGCATGCACGACTGAAGAGGCACACAATGTAGGACTTTGAGATCTTCGAACCAAAACTCTTCATCGACTATGGCCGGAAGAAGTTCCACTTGGCAACGAGCGCCAACGACCAGGTCAACACCATCATCACCTCAAACGCCTGCGGGCACAAATTTAAGGCCACCGACGGATGGAATAGACCCGAAACCATTACCACTACAAAGAAGGCGTTAGCTGGGAGTGGCGTTGTTGGGATTACATGCTTCCAAGGTGTAAATTTGAGGTTTCTAAATATCTACGGTGGTGGTGAGTGGCAGAGCCACGGTATCAGACTGATAGAAGCTGTGTTGCATGAGGTTCCCCCCATCACCGAGCTGAAGTTGTGTTATGACGTTGCTTGTGTGTTTGAGAGCGCTCTGTACCGCTACAATCCGGACTGGATGGAGGTAGTTGAAGCACCAATTGGGAGGTTGCATATATATGGGCATGAGTACCGGTGCCATGTCTTGTACAACCTTCTTCACTCTGCGATGTACGGTCTCATGGTCGGTGAAGAGCGCGAGCATCTATGGTATATGATGCAACATCTCATCCAGTTCGGAAGAGTTTCATCAAGTTCCCGCCGAACGCAGAAAATAGAGTCTTTTGGTAGGTACTGGCCAATATATCTAGATCCATTACAATGCTGATGGAATCCTCTTACAGGGCTGTACAATGCTCAACGTTCTAGAGAAGACATGGGCAATAACCTGGAACGCCGCTGGACAAAGATGGTTGAAATGGCAAAAGAAGCAAAGGAAACTCCTGCACGGATAACTACCACGGTGGTAGCAGAGCGAATTGATAAATCAGGGCGCGTGCATCCACGGAGAAGGATTACATTTGATTACCTGGTTGAGCAATCAGAAGATCAAGTCAGGTACTATACTCAATACCGGTGAGTACTTGAATATACCACGCAAGATCGATAATTACTGATCTAGTACAGGGTGCCTCAAAAATCTGATAATGATGAGATCTTTGAGCTTCTACTGGAGGAAGAACGGTTACGAAGACGAGATCCGAGGGTGACGAGACTCCGGAACGTTGACCGGCTCATCACGCGAAGAGTGGAGAAGGAATGGCGAGCTCTTCTTGGGCCATCAACGTGCTCATGCATTGAAACAGCTTTGTTACCTACAGGCAGAGCTCATCAAGATCATGACAGAGAGGCGAGTGCAAGTTGATGTGCTTCACAAGCGAGTCAGAGGCCACAAGAAGGCAAAGAAGATCATTGCGAAGATTAATCGAAAATGGAAGCAGCTCGACAATTTTGTGAAGAAATACAACGCTGAGATTCGCAAAGTCGGCGATGCGAACTTGAGGCAATTATCAGCACAAGATATCCGAGAGAATGGTATAGAAAACGATGAGATATGGGATATCGAAAGGCTTATGTCAAATTCTGATTGGGTGGTATACCAGTATGTTAGGGATGGTATACGGTGGAACTTTGTTCAACAACGGGTCGTTGAGGAGAGAAGGCTGCTGCAATTGCATGCCCACAGGCTGATTAAATGGCTCAAACATCAAGGATATGTGCTTCTCAACCTCCTCCACCGCGAAATGAGGATGGATAGCCATCATCTTGAAGAGCTCCTCCTTCATCGCGTTCAAATTATGTGGTCTCTTGTTGCTACAAGCAAGATTTCCTATTTCCGCTCGATCAACGGAAAAGCCTCGAAGGTATTCCACTGCTATAAAATCATTCGTGCAAGTACTAACCTACCGGAGGACTCAGGTTACAAATCTTAGATGCCATGCAGAGTGTTGCGTGACCGGATGATATTGATGCCGTGGATGGTGGTTTGGCAGATGTCGGAGACAGTGAAAGTGACTATGGCCAGATAGATGCCGAGCTGGCGGCAAAAATCATGGAAGATCTAGAGCATGAATGCGCAGTGCCGTTAAACGAGAAAGAGGGCGATGGCATCGGGGAGGAGGAGGAGGAGGAGGAGGACGAGAAAGAGGAGGAGGAGGAGGAGGAGGAGGAGGAGGAGGACGAACACGAGAGAATGGAGCTTGAAGAATAGATCAGATGGACAAGACACATTGGAACGAATGATGTATAACCTTGTTAGTTGTTAGGCATATACCAATATGTGATGGTAGTGGCCAATACCCTCCAATACCAGTATAGAATGGCCACGCAGCTGTCACTCGTCGCAAAGATGGCAAAATCACATGGCTGCCACCGCGTGAAAACACTCTCTGAAAGACTATCACTAGCTTACTGCGTACACTCTAATTCCCTGCCTTAATGCTACACATACCCTGTTGAGTATTACTTTTGAGGTTAATAGCTCTCAGACCTTGTCGAACTCTGTTTCGAGTTTGACCGATTTCGACCGAATTCAAGCCTTGTTGAAAATCGCGGTAAATGTACCCCGAGAATGGCAGCAGAGACTAGAGGCGCAATAAAACCTACTTCAACTCCCGGATATTATAAACAGTCTAGTCCAGGTGTTTGGGTACGACTTGTAGACTATTCATCGACTAAGTGTATATTCCGTGCGTGTGTAAGGACACGTACGCCAGCGTTCGGCCTCATAGGCATACGGATGGTAATTATAGGAATACGGTTGCAAACGTGGATGCGAGTGATAGTAGGTGTAGATGTATAGTAAGATTATCGCTAGAGATCTAAGGCTCGTGGCGAGCCGACTATATAGAATGGCCGTTACCCAGCCCCGGGTCACGTGCCGCCATTACATTATCCCCCTCTTTAGGCGCAGACCTCCTGGGCTGCATAAACCGTACAAGAGAAAGGGAAAGGAAAGAAAGCTTTAAATGATCATGCCGCGTACGTCATCGTACGAACCCATAAGTCCCACAACCGATCAGTACCGCTCAGGGTGACCTTTCGGTGGATCCGGCGCACGGGGAAACTCCACCTCCACTGGGCTGCCATCCGGAGGTGGTAAAAACCCGTGCCGACGCCATTTGTACCGAGCCGAGATCCAATGAAGTAATGAAGTATGGAGAAGAGAAGAGAAGAAAAGAAACAGAAGAAAGCAACGCTCAATTGATCACTTTTCCCCCGGTCCCGAGTTCCGAAACTCTATAGACGCATTTCCTCCGCTCCCGAGTGTCGGACCTCAAAACCTCCTTATCTCCACTCCCAAACTCATCCGGCATCCAACGTGCCATCCAGTACCGCACTCGTGGTTCATATCTCGGCGTGGTTCTGGTCGGAATCGTCAGGGTGGTACAGCTTCCGCTCATGACTTGGCATCGATGGGAGCTTCCGCTGCTGGCATCGTTCGTAGCCATCGGTGATCATCAGTCGTATACGTCAATCGTGTAGTCTCGTCTCCTTCGTTGACATCTAGCAAGTGAGCTTCTCTAAAGATGGTTATACTTAACAATTTCAAGTGAACTTGCGCTCTCCCGAGCTTTCGGGCAGTGCTGCGTAGAATATCTCTCAGTCGGTAGTCACCGGTAAGTGGCGTTGACTCGGTAATCGTCGTTCGAAGCCCGCTTCGGTGACCATCCGGTCGACTTCATGGTTGCGCTCTTGATAGGCGGCTTCAGTAGAATCTTGGTCGACTTCTCGGTAGACATCTCGGTCGACTTCTCGGTGTGTCTTGGTAGACTGGCTCTCGGTGGGCTTCGACATGTCGGTAGGATTTGATCGTGTAGACACGGCTATCTCCCTCTGAAAATTCGTTGGTCCATCGACGACTTCATCATCATATCGATTGTTGATTGCCATCGTAGCTAGGTTGCAGTGTAATTGTGATTCAGGATTGTAATGGTAGTCTCATCGTCGGAATTGGCAGGGTAATATCGGTGAAATAGTCGATCATCACATGGCTCTCGTCTTGACTTTGGGCATTGATGTGAGCCTCCGCTCCTGGCATTGTCATAGCCGTCGGTTCTCATATGTGACTCGCTGGTGGCCATTCGAGGGTGGTAGAATTGACGCCAATTGCATCGGGCGTGGGCGGTGTATCATTGATCCGTATCTAACACGTAAGCTTGATAGTAGGTGGTTATACTCACCGTGATAGGAGCGCGCTTCTGCTCTCGGAAATCCGCTTTGTACATTGCATTTGCAGATCTCGGCATCTCTTGATTCGGCATTTTGTAGGGTCTCGGTGATCATCTCTTGGTAGTTATCTCGACTGTCTCTCGTGATGCCATTCGGTACGCTCGGTGGTCGTATTCAATCTCGTTCGGTGGCCCTGTTTGGTAGTCATATTGCAGTTATTCGGTATCTCGTTCGGAACTGTTTCGGTAGCCGTATTTGCGTTCATTTGGAATATTGTTTGGAATGCTTCGGTAGCTATATAGCACCCATTCGGCATGGATCGGGCTCGTTTGACTTATCATCTCTCTCCGGTGCATTTGCAGGTATACTGGACGTCCGTCGTATGCTAGGTGAGCTTATCGTCTCAGATCGCGGGGTGCGCTCTCTGGCTCTCCACCGGGTGTGCTTGTTGATTGATCTGTAGGTGTGCTTGCCATCACTTGACTCCGTGCACTTATCATCGTTCTCTGAGTCCACTAGTCGATTCGTCTCCAGGTGCACTTGCCGCTGCTAGCTTTCTCAATTGGTGAATGTATCTCACGGTGGTTCGTTCTGAACTGCTGGTACGGTAATTATTTGCGGTAGGGGTTGCGATTCCGGTACGGTCATCCCCCTCTTTTAAAGATCGTTGCTCCGCCGGCGACTAATCTCATTCTGCTTCGTAGGGAATAGCGATTGAAAGGGCTTGATTCGGTGTTGATTCCGAAGTCGATTTGTAGTCGTCAATTGCCGTCGTAGTTGTGTAGCTTTCTTAACAAATTCGGTATTGTATTCGGTATTGTATGTGGCATTGTAATCGGCGTTGTAATCGGAATTGTATTTGGCATTGTAATCGGCATTATAATTGGCATTGTAATTGGCATTGTAATCGGCCATACGGCACTTGATTTGGTCTCTTGACTAGTAGTCAGGATTGTACTCGGTACGGCAAGGCCGCCGGTACGTATATCTGCATCTCGGCATTCAATTGCTAGTCTCGCAGATTGTCATCGAAAGTAAGTATATTAGATATGGTAGAATTCCACATAACTTCTTGTATATCGCCATAGTGAAAAGATTGATTGTCATCCATCTCCGTGCATCTCCGGGATGGGCATATTGGCGCTCGTAAGTCCAATTCTCATAGTCTCAACCATAGCTCTTTTCTCGATAAGTAGCCTTCCGCAGGACCGTCGTCTCTCGTATCAGTGAGTTCATCGTCGCTCGGCCTGGATGGCTTACACGTGCTTGGCACCCAATTGTAGTTCGTCTGTTCCTGGCCGTGAACTGCGCTTCAGAGCTGTGAATTGTCATTCGTCTGTGGGGATTATCTCCAAACTGCAGACCCGCACGAAAGTCGTACGAACTGCTCCATCTATGTTAGCCAAAAGAATCAAAGAAAGGATGGAAGCAGTGGGAGGGAAATCCAGGAGGCCTTGTCATTAACGGTTCGCTCACAAGGAGCCAAGCCCCGCCGTCCAGTCACTCCCTTCGTGTCTCGGCGAGCCGGTAGCAGTCACTCAGGATTCCCATGTGGACCCCCTTCTGCCGCAACTACCGCCGCTGCTCTTTGCTCGCCCATTCAACCTGCGAGGGTTACCACTTCTGCTGGCTCACGATGCCGCATCCATAGGTCCCTATACCACAGCTCCCAGCAAACTGGTGCAAACCCCAGACCGTTGGGTGAATGCCGTAATAACCGTCTTCTAGCTAGCAGTCATCATGCGGTCCGCGAGTTTGTATCCCCGGGAGAGGTATGTCCTACAACGGTCCCGAAGCTTCATTTATGCTTGTGGAGAAGGACTGTCCTCACCGCGATTGTCTTGGTAGCATATCTCGCCCTACAGAAATGTTTCCGCTGCACGATAGCATCCACATATCAACTTGCTCTTGGGCAGTCCATAATGGAGGCTGCGAGAGAAGTATATTGTTTGAAGGTAAGACCGGCACGGTGACCGATCGACCATTACCGGGTTTGGGCCCTAAACCGTGGCAGTTCTGTACCACATCGTACATCGAGATGGGCACATCCAGCAGATCCATTCACAATTCTGAGTCCATTCCATATCCATAAGGACTGGTAAGTATGCCGCTTAATAATAGTAATTTCGCTGGTATTGATGGATATTGACTGAGTGCCGTGGAATGTGTCCCGGCCTTAATGAAAACTCGTACTATCCATATCTCATCGATTGATTGGATCCTCCAATTGGTCCCCTGGAAGTGGTGCCTCTGGAGGTGTTAGTCTCGAATCATAATGTCGTCTCTCCCGTGACAATTATAGACAATCTTGGTTGCCTTTCTTGACTCGCTCGCAGTCATAGCCGTGGTGTTGCCGGAAGTCCAGAGCTTATTTGGTCCGTGGGTAATAATACTCATGTGCAGCCTCCGTTGCCATTAAGGTAATTGCAGTCAAAAATCATCGATATGGTAGGTGGACTTCGATTGTCCATAATGATTGTGCTCAGAGCGGTCATCGTAGTCATCGTGGTAATCATCGTCATCGTAATCTTTGAAGTGATTGTAGTCGGTCTGCGGAATTGTGTAAGTCTCGACCGTAAATGTACTTCACCCTGTGCAATGTATCGCCGCTATGTGTTCGCTTCAAACCAGGGAAAGCTTCTCGGCGGAAATGTGCTTCAATCCTGGGGTAGGTTTCTCCGTAAGTGCACTTCGTTCGTGCAGACATTCGTGGCGGTAAGAGTGCTTCATTCGTATACTGTCGTCTTCCGTACGTATGCTTCGTCGCTCGAGTAGTGTATCCGTAGGTATAAGTCGCCGTAGAATGCTTCCGCAAGTGGATTTCGTCGAGGTTGCTAGAGCTGTAGGTGTACACGCAAACTGAGATAGGTGCACTTCGCTCAAATGGAACGAATGTAGTCGTAGCTGCGATTGATCCTGTGCTGGAACTGTGTTGACCAGTAAATCGCCTTTCGACTTCGCCTTTGGTTCTCGGTATTGCTGATTCAGGGGTAAGATCACTCCGTCCGTTGCAGCATCTCGGGCAGATGATCGTGCTCAATTGACTCGTAGGAATTGTATTCAAACTCGATTAGGTTGATCGTGTACGATTTCTCTCATTGGCAGGGTCGAATTGTCATGTTCCGTACTCGTGATCGTCGTCGTCATTGCCGGTGACGCGCTTTGTCCGCCAATTCGTCTCTGAACTCTACTCCACTGCCGTCAGGTGGCTCAATTGAATGATGGAATGATCAATGCTGTGTGCTTCGCAGTAATGATGCTTCGATATCCCGTTTGGAGGGCTGCCTTCTCAATTGTTGACTCCATAGTGACGCGCGTCGGAAAAGGGGTAAACTCGCGAAATTCCGTGAGCGAAACATATCCGTTTACTGAAAAAGCGATAATAGTGTAAAGGCACGTACGCCAGCGTTCGGCCTCGTAGGCATACGGATGGTAATTATAGCAATACGGTTGCAAACGTGGATGCGAGTGATAGTAGGTGTAGATGTATAGTAAGATTATCGCTAGAGATCTAAGGGTCGTGGCGAGCCGACTATATAGAATGGCCGTTACCCGGCCCCGGGTCACGTGCCGCCATTACAGCGTGATTGTATATATTTTGTTGCTATGCCTCCAATGTTTGAAATGGAGGCTTCGATCAGTTCTTGAATGAACATATAAGCTTGACGCGAGTATATGGGTTACATATTATGGCTTTGCATGCCACCTGCAAGTGGTAGTTGACCTAAACAGAGAGAGTTGCATACTCGAACAGATTACCTGAAGATTCCAGCTTCTCAAAGGAGTTCTACCGATAACATTGCTCCAACACAGCTTGTACGCCTCCATACATCCATGGGACTACGAGTAAACCCCGTGAGAGGGCCTGAATTGGAGGCTGTGCATCACCGACGATTTGCCTGCGCCTTCATGTGATCAGTCAAATATGGTTAAATTTGTTCCAGCGGAGGTAACTTTCGTCTGTGATTACTTCCTTCAGGAGTCATGTAGACACGCGGAATGAGTATTATACGGCTCGTGCGTCTGGCACAGAATAGAGAGATCGTACCACAGAGAGGCAGTAGCTAGGTCGTCAGATGATGGGATGTGCAGGTTATACTCTGGGAAAGGGGGGCCAATTAACTTTTAAAGAAAATGGGGAGAAGGAGAGAGGGATGGTACATTTGACCGAGAGGAGGGTTTGGCGGACACATCAGGTTCACACCCCGGAGTATCGGGGAAAGATGGATTTTTGTCATACTCTAATTAGAGTAAATACAATATGAATTGACAACGAGGCAGTAGGTGTCACTGACAAATAGTAACCGGTATCCGCTTGTATTGTACGGTATCCACCAGCTTTTTTTCTTTTGCACTGGTTTGTCGATTTCTACGTATCCAATTAAAAAAGATACTGAACAGTAATGGCAGTTACTCGACATATAATTTCCCAAGTAGTATTATGGTATATGGCTCGCTAAGAATACACAAACTCCCAGTGTGCTAAGAATACAGGTGGTAAATCCTCGCATAAATCCCTATGAAAGAGCCCAGTAAGACCCCAGCTTGCTACCCAAGTTCTTCCTCTCACGTCTGAGGCGAGGGAGCTGCTGAGTGTTCTCAGACCCTCTCTTTGCCTTTTCCTTGCATTCCTCCCAGAGCTCCTTCTTCTTTTCTACCTTTCTCTTCCACTCTTCCAACTGATGTACTGGCAAGTCATTTGCGTCCGGGAGTATCGCTTTGCACCCTTTCTGCTTAGGGAACGTACTGTGGTATGCAGCAGACATCTACAAAGCAATTAACATGTATCGGGTAGAGAGCAGTATAGATACATACTAATTCAAAAATTCCTTCATTACCGAGACTCTGAAATGCTCGAGCGAGCTCCAAAACCTCGGCATCAACTCCATCAATGGCATCCCTGCCATTCTGAATTCCATCGCGTACGTTGAAGCTCGCATCTCTGCCTTGATTGCCGTTGCCAATATCAATGCTCGCATCGTCGTTATGATTCCCGTTGCATATATCGAAGTTCACATCCATGCTTCGATTCCCATTGCCAATATTGAAGCTTGCATTGTCGTCTTGATTCCCATTGCCGATATTGAAGCTCACATTTTCATCTTGACACCTGTTGGTGGTATCAGGGTTTGTACTTGGTAGACGATTTTCGGAGTGTCGTGATTGGAATCGAGGTGGGCCCATCCGCGCCTGGGAGAGAGGTGATGGGAGCTTTGAACTGGAGTGGGATGATAAGCCATTACCGACGGGGGATGACGTGAAGGGTTCCGGAACATGAATGCGTGCATCAAGCCATGACTGCATACTGGTGAGCCTATAAGTTCTCAAAAGGTTAATATCTCACGTACCCATATGGTATCCCTTGGCACAACCTTCAACTTCTCGTGAGCATCCCACACATCATCATCCGTGTATCCACCACCCTGCTCGATAATCGTTCCGGCAAGCTTGTCGATGTACTTGGCCATGCGGGGTGGTAGGGGCTGCTGTAACATCCCGGCCGCCGACCGCTGGGAGCTGGTGAGGCTCATCCTGTTGATGTTGTTGTTAGTCACAGGCTGGTCGGTGGTGGTTCAAGGGGTTCTGATGTCAATTGACGATGCTTGGCATGCTACCCGGCACGATGCTTGTAATGCTTACCCGGCAGCACCATTTAAAGCTTGCACTACCGAACTTTCTCCTACATATCCGCCTCGCCACTGAACATTCAAAGATGATCAACGAATCAGAACCAGCATGCCAAAAGTACAAGTACATTGCTACCTGCAGATACTGACAGGTACTGATCGCTACTGATAAATACTGAATAGATCGTGCACTCTGTTGCACAGAACCCTACCGAGACCATCAGCAAGGCTGGAAAAATACTCCGCGACAGGATCAGATCCCACATTCTTACCACTATGGCTTATGAGGGAACCAAAGTCGACCCCGCTGAGGTTGACAGACGTATACGCATCGAAGAGTTCAGTGGAAAGGTTTGAATAACTTCTACTACTTTCAATGTCCTTATACTTACAAAGAAACAGAACTATGTGATCGGCAAAGAAGAAGTCGAGAACATCATTGAGTACATTTGGGATAAAGGACTTCAAAGTATGAAGAACAAGCGACTCTTGGAGGGTCTCTACCTCGCCGGGAAACTTCCGGAGAGTTCGATTGCCTGCCGCGAGAAACTGAATGTCAGTTTTCTTTCGTTCATGCATTAGTGGCCGAACTAACCACGATCGATTTCAATAGACCAGGATCAGCAATACCATGCGAACACGCCGCGAGGTCTTGGAGATGTTCCAAGAGGAGGATGGTGAGACTGAGATGATTGTCAAGCGTGTCCAGCGCATTGTTCATTGCTTTCTTGAACCGGCTGTCGATGAGCGTATCACCGCTCAGCAGGCGATGGGAATCTCTGTCGATAAGGAGAGTGTTGCTTAAGTGGAACGGTCTCTTAGGGAACGGAAAATGTCGAGGTTTGGTGGGATAATTGGCACTATTCTACCATTTAAGCACTTGTAATCTATAGTTCTGTTGCTACTCTCGATACAAGCAATTAGGTCAATGAGTACTAACTAGTATTGGCTGGTATACTTTGGTATTATTCACTACGCTTCCCTATGATACGCAAACAAATAAAGTTAGTTCGAGCTTAGTGTGACAGTATTGAGTAGTACTTGTAAGTACTGACTGGTATTCTTTTGTATCGCTTTGTCAGCCGAAAGAATTATCAACACGCTTGGTTACACTTCAATACAAATCAATACTTCTCAGTACCTGTCAGTACACAATAGTACCATTTTGCACAAGATGTTTTTCGTCGTCTCTACAACACTATGCCCAAATTCCCCCCTACTTCTCCACCTTCCTTTTCGACTTCTTTACCAGCCTCTTTGTTGGGTTTTTTGGCTGTACGACCTTATCGCCATCGCTATCGGCATCGCCATCGCCATTAACATTATCATCGCCATTTTCGTCACTACACTTACCACTGCTATTGCTGTCATCCTTCTTTACCTTCCTACCACCTTTCACCTTTTGCCTTTGCCTTTCTTCGTATTTGCCTTTGTAAAGGCCTTGTTTACAAGCGCTTCTGCCTCGCTGGCGCGGCTGCAGAACTCCGTATAATCCTCCGCTAGTCTCCTGTCAACCACGTCTAAAGGGTCTCCCAGTTGTATACAATAGACAGGCTCTTAGATTTGTTTTCAAGCTATCAACTTCAACGCTGCTAAGCAGACGGCTACCCGATGACGAGAAGTAGATGAAGGAATAGGTACAGAGATTCACAAATTTCACTTTGTGACGGGCAACGCCAATACCTTATCCTAACACGGCTCAGTCCCTACTATTCGTGAAGATATAAGGAATCATACCAAAGTCTTTGCCAGATATCGTAAATCATCATCTATGATACCATCTCCAGGTTGCTCGCCGGCTGAGATGCATTCCTCCAAAGCCTCCCTCAGCTCATCTACCTTCTTGGAAATCCCTGCAGTTGCTGCAATCTTCTTCAGTAGACGTGGACGGCTCTTGTACTGCTTCCGCTCGTTGGCCATGCATTGCTAGGGGAAGTAATTACTTTAATACCAGAGATTCCCGTTTAGTACTTGCTGATACTGACCTTTACTTGCTCAATTGTAAGGTTAGTCAGCCGACTGACGGTCTGAATATCTTCTGCGTTTCCCTTGGCGTAAACCATGCCGTTGTTGAAGTACTCGCGCTGATAATGGATTAAATCACCTTATCAGAGCGTTGAAGCCAGTTGGGGCAAGTACTTACGACTATTGACCATGTCATAGCGGAGTGGTTTGTAGTACCAGCTCGTGACTTTTTGCATCGATGCGTAGGAGGAGGGCTGCTTGTGGCAGCAAGACAGTCATCACTCCCATCGGCGTCTCCGTCAACACTCCGAGACTCCACATTACCTCCTTCGCTGGCCACATGGTCAATCTCATTTGCGCGTTCATCGACTTGGGAATCAACAAGCCTCTCGACGGCTTCACTATCCGCCTCATCAGCGGGTTCGTCCACCACCTCACCAGTATCCACCTCATTATCCTCGTCGGCCTCGTTATCGTGCAGTAGACCACTAACAGCCCTTGACAAACACCGGTCCATCACAGTCGGAAGCTCGAGGATGTGTGCATTGCCATCCTTGTCGACGAAGCAGTTTGGAGAGGATAAACGAGCTAAAGAAGGCCGAAAGGAACGGCCAGGTTCACACGGCGGAGAGCTTGGTGGTGTATGCATCGTGGGAGAGATTCTGTGAAGTGTGGTGAGGTCAAAAAGTG
>Ga0307515_10011785_pt1 | contig 16545 bp, 18 predicted proteins | sample 17_EM_MG_FD_194513 | JGI IMG/M metagenome (GOLD analysis project Ga0307515, IMG submission 194513) | Populus trichocarpa ectomycorrhiza microbial communities from riparian zone in the Pacific Northwest, United States - 17_EM | ecosystem: Host-associated > Plants > Roots > Unclassified | place... | reverse complement strand
TCAGTTGTAAGAGGTCTCCCTTGGTAGACCCCCTTTACTTGAAGTTCATTCTAACCATTAAAGATTGGCTCGATAAAGTTTCAAAGCAGAAATATAGGCCAACATTCATTGGTTAACATGGACCTAAAAATTTGTTCTATGACAACACTTACAGCCAATGATTCTGGTGGCTGGAGAGCAGCTGACAAGAATTCCCCTATGCTTCCAACCTGCAAACTCTTTATTTGCAAGCAAAGAGAGTTCAGGGGAGTCCTCAAAAGTTCAGGAAGTTGATATTCAGCAAAAGCTTCATATACACATCTCGGGTATAGGTGGTAACATTCGCCTGGCTGCACTCGGCCAGCCCTACCCTTTCTCTGCAACACAGGCATAGCCGAAGAAGAACATTTCATATATGGAAGGAGACCAAGAAAAAGGCATAGATCAAGATGAAGCACAGAAGACTGTAACAGATTCCAATAAAATCATATCACTCCAGTTAGGCATTATAACATGTGTCAACAGTGTATCTTAAACATTGGTGAAAGCATCTGAGGTTGCACGAACCCTTAAGCATAACCAATTATGTTTCTTGTAGAAAGAATTCTGCCAATACCATATAGACAGGCATTCCATACACACTAAGAAAAAATGGTGATCAAGTATGGAGATCTTTATATGTCAATGATCTCAGAAACAGTCAAAGCATGAATGTTAAACAAAATGAGAATTGCATAAAAGTTTATTCCCTTTTACAGTTTGAAGAATGCAACTTAGCAATAAACCTGAAATAACAAATCCAAATGATGCCAAAGCAAGCTTACTTGTCGTGCAGATGCTTTTGATATCCAAGAAGGTAGCAGGCAGGGCGTATTGTTTAAAGCATCGTAAGTGGTCTCTTTTGCTTTCCCACAATCCACAACAAAAACTATATCATTGATTGTAATACTTGCCTCTGCCATGTTTGTTGCAAGAACTATTTTACGTACATTAGGAGGAGGTTTCTCAAATATCAGTTTCTGCATAGAGTGAAGGAGAAGATGATAAGAAATATGACATGAAAGCAATACACCAAATGACATGCAGAGCATGCTCTACAACACTGTAGCAACCTCACCTTCACTGTTGTTATTAAACCACCTACTGTTATAGTCTAACCTGGAAGGTTAATGGATGTTACAATTGCATATGGTAGATGCTAATTATTAATGGGCACAAGTGCGAAGTATCCTACAACATCATGGATTATAACCACTTCTGGTCGCTTGCATGGTCCACTGCACCAATATTTTGTTTAACTAGTAAAGGTGCCTCAAAGTGTCAGATCTGCAATAAGTTGCTTGCTCGATGAGTTAGACTCAGGGAAGAGAAATGCTCCCTTCCAAGTGGAAATTACCACTTATTCTAGTATCCAGATATGTCTAACCTCGACCAGAACAGGGGGGGGCTTTTAGAATTGCATTTCCATTCAAATAACCTTATAAGATTTAACATAAAAATTATAAGATTACCTGTTCAGAGGTTGCCATAGAACCATGGCAAGTTACAAGCAGAACTCTGTTAGGATCACCAAGAAGAGGATGAGCTTTAAGTTGATCCCTCAAAGAGCTAATATCCTCCCAACCAGTCATGAACACTAAGACAGCACCTGGTCTTTCCTTCCGACATATATGGCACAAAACTGCTTCAATAAGGTTAAATCCTATGCAATCAGGCATCCAGCATGCCAGAGAGTCACGTGCTCTGGAACTATAATTCTCAAAACTTGATTTATTAAGAGCATCCTGTCCACCAACAAGAAGAACCACAATTTCCAAATAAATTAGAATTTGCATGTGCTGTAGAGAGAGAGTTATGAAGAAAAGATCAGATGATGTTTTTCTTTTGAAGGGTAATACCAAGACCAAATTGAACAGCACAACAGTTTCTCCATGACAAAGTGTTTAAGGCTCTAAAAATGTCCTTATATTCCACAATGTTCAACTGAGATGCAAAGTTGATTCTGAAATCAACAATCACCAAGGCCAGAAAATGAAACAGAATGAAAGGAAGAGGCGGGAAGTGGAAGTTGAAGTGGAAGATATTCAGCAATAGTCTCACACAAATCATCCAGTAAGCTATTAGCATGTGAAAAACTGAGGAATTTTGGAAATTTTACTTCATGTTTTAAGTCTCAAAAAAGAAACAAAAAAACGAATAATAATAATAATAATAAATGACAAGTCCTACAGATAGAGTAGTCATACCTCAACAAGAGTGGTGATCTGGTTTTTCCTTTTCCGCGGTACCAGCTGCCTCTGTGTTTTCCACATTTTCTCTTGGCCATAATCATCAATTTGATTGAAAGAAGTCAACTTATATCCAGTCATTTCTAGTACATCTTCTAAAAATTGTGTCCTCACTGGATATGTAAAGCCCTGATAAAATAAATGAATGGTTTGAGTACCTCATGGTGCAATCTATATCTCTAGAGCATTGAGATATTTCAGTTCTGAATAACCAGAAGCAACAATTTAGAAACCATGTACCCACATTAAAGGATGCTATGCTTTTGGATGGGCTTCATCAAAATTGAAACATCTGCAATGTTATAATGGAATCTTTAACATGCAAATGCATGTTTTCTCAAGTTTACCAGCTGTAAGTATGGTGTTAAAGCTCTTCTGCTTTCATGCACAAGCCCTATTTCATGGTATGCAGTTACACACTGCATATTTCTCTCATGCAATTTTTGGTGTTAAAAACTTATCTCCAAAACCAACATAGCTAGAATCACTTGAAGACAGAGTGAAGAGCCAGCTTAAATTACAATTTCTGATTCAAAACCAGGGGATACCGGGAAAAAAATGAAACTGTTTGTTTAAACAATTGATGCTCACATATTACTACTCCATCAACACCAGGACACTTTAATAACCAATAAATAAGTGTATATTAAGAACAAATTCAGGTTATAGCTCACCGGAATATGAATAGCAGGTGCTCCTCCAAAATAATTGGAAAAGAGTTCCGCATTCAAAGTAGCACTCATTAAAATCAATCTCAAGTCTTGACGACGTGGAAGAAGATCCTTGAGCACAATCAATAGGAAGTCTGTTACAGATAAAATGTAAGACAGAAAAGAAGAAGGTAGGACAGCCTTTTATGAAGGATAGCCAATGAGCTAAACTTACAAGGAAGTTACCTTCATTCATGCCTCGCTCATGAATTTCATCAACAAAAACATGGGTTATGCCGTTCAAGTTGTGGTCACTTAACAGGCGTCGGAGTAAAATTCCACTGGTACAAAAAAGCAGATGGGTGTTTTTTCCTTTCACACCCTCTAGTCGAACTTTATAACCAACCTAACAAAAAAATCTGTTGTGGTATAGCAGCAAGAATAAAAAAGTTTTCAATTGAAAAAAAAGACTTTCGCATTAACAAATCTAATCTATGAGTGTGCCATATGTTAATGTATTAAGGGAAAGAATGCTCACTGCTTCACCAAGAGGCTCTCCTCTCTCTGCAGACACTCTATCTGCAACAGACATAGCAGATATTCTTCGAGGCTGAGTGCAAATTATGCTACAGAATGCTCCACGCCCAGATTCTATTTCCGACTCCAGAATATATTGAGGGAGTTGAGTGGTTTTACCACATCCAGTCTCTCCAGATATTACTATGACCTACCAATAAGACATCTCATTAAGAATAAATTTAGGGAAGGTAGACATCTTCTATTCATATTTCATAACCATCAAAAGTTTCCTTTTCTGCTTGATGGCTGAAACATTCGATAACAAGTGCAAAAGTTAAAGACAAACTGAACAAAGGTTAAATGAAAACAAATATTGACAAATTGAATGAAGAAATCAAACCTATGGAGATCAAGAGAGGAACAACCAGAAAGTTCTCCAAAACAAAAGCAATGGAAAGGATTTTTTTAACCAACATTGCACAATCTTTGAGATATTAGCTGGAAATGAGCCAATGAGTCATATATTCGGACCTGATTCTTTGCTATTGCTTGGAGTAACCTCTCCTTTTCCTTGAAAGCCGGTAGAGATTTCCTGAAGTCCATCATTTTTCTGCCCTCAGGTGATTCCTGTGAACCAAAGAAAATAAATACAGAACATAATCAGAATGAGACACATAGTTTTCATCATCCCCGCCCCTACAAACATGCACTATTGTTTAGCTGCTTAAAATGCTATGGACATCTTGCCAATGAATCTTAACAGAGACAGATAATAATAACAAGAGAAAATGAGAATCATGCCTGCCAAGCTCTTTGCATGTTACGCATCCGCAAACTCCTCCTCTGAAGAACCCTTTCCATCACAGAACGGTCTAGGAAAGAATCCTTATTCTCATCTAAACTTATATCTCCAGTCTGATTGATGGACTTGGCATCATCTGCACTACCACCAACATTTTCAGCCTTTAATTGAGCTCTATCAAGATGCTCCTGAAGTAAACCCTCAACCCTCCTTTGCAAACTTAGTGGGATAACCACCTGCATGAATGAAAAACTAAAATTTCAACCTGCCAAACTGACAAAATATCTAGAACTAGCATCCATACAAATGCATTCGAAGAGCTTTACATATCATTACCTCCCTTTGTGGCCGCTTATCATCCAAATCAGACCTGTAGTTAGGTAGAGGAACCTTGCTTGCAACCACCACTTTTCCATACAGTTCACTAATAAAACAACAGGCCACATAGTATTAGGCTTCGATATATCATTTCAAAATCTCAATCAATAATGGGTACACAAAACAAAAGTACTTACAACAAACGTAAGGCCAGCCCTCATTACCTATAAAGTCCCATTCTTCTAGTAAGATTTGATATCTGCTCATAGTCCCTCCTGTCTTTTCTATCTTTAGAAACAATCTCTTGGTCTGTTTCACTACGCAATAGCAAACTGAGTTTCCATTTCCATTCATCAACATTGGCCACCGACGAAGAAGCCTAAAATTAATAACAAAACCCCATCTTAGACCACCAAATTTCCTAACTTCTTCACAGTAAAATCAACCGCCACTAACTCTCGCACAAAGCATTAAAACCATCACATTCATTCCACAATCAGTAAAAATATTCACAGCCCTTTTCATTTCTAGTTAATTTATCACCATTTACGCATTCAAATCCCAATCTTTTACACCAAAAATCAAAACTTTACATTCATAAAATAATAAATAGAATGATATACAAAAGAAAACAGACCTTGTGGCTTTCAAAATCACACTCATACTCATCATCAGAGAACTGCTCTACTGCATACCCGCAAAAACCACGCCTTTTGGCGACTAAAAAGCTGGTTTCATTAGAATTCAGGAGAAACAAAGGCAAACCAAATAAATGGTTGTTTTTTTTATTGCTGAAGATGGTATTGGAAACTGACTTCTTCTTGGTGGAGGTGCAGCAAGATCCCAGAAGGAAACTTCTTAGCATTAGCTTTGAATTTTGCATATTCTAAATGACAACAACAAAGCAAACTCATTGCTTTCTGTGTATTATCAAAGATTCAAATGCAAGACAAAGCATTTGAAGGTACCCTATAAATCACCAGTCCAGTAGAGAGAAGAAGAGGCAGAGAGGGGGAGAGATACTGGCTAGCTAGGGAGTTTAGTGGAAGAAGGGCATGGCTTTTAATTTTCCGATACTTCAATTTAGTACCTATAATATATACATGCTCTCTATTGAGTATCAAAACTAAGCACTGTTGTTCTAAAATTATCAGGTATTGAATTCTTCTTTTTAATTTTAATTTTTAAATTAAAGAATATTTTTAGATCAGTTTAGATGTTAAAAAAATAATTAAATCATCTCTCTCTGATCGATCATAAAAACACAATCCTACATCTTTACATGTACTCAGAAAAATAAATCACTCTATCACTTATGCTGATTCCAAGTTTTAAAATTAAGGAATCAAGCAATTAAAATTTTTCAAATTTATTATTGATATTGACATATTATGATTATAGCATTTTGATGTTTCAATTTAAATTTAATTCTATTTAATTTTAAAAAATATTATTTAAAAAAATTAAAACAAAATCTTTTTTTAATCAAATTGAATTTTAATTAAATTATAGATTTATTTATTAAATTGATAAAGTTTGATCAAATTAACTTTTATCTAATTTAATTTAAAATTAATCTCAAATAAAGTCCTGAATCAACTTGTTGAGTAGATTTTAATAACAATGATATAATTTGTTGTTGAAAGCCTAGCTTTGAATTTTTTTTTTATTAATGTGGGTATTCGGTAATAGTTTATGTGTATTATGATTAATTTTATTAATTTTAAAATTAATAATTAATTTTAATGATAAGAACTCATAATTATTAAAAAAATAACCAGTTTATCCCTAGAATTTTCTTAGATGAGCTAAAGATGGTATACACACCAAACGCTCCACAATAAATATTCATCACATTCACCATATTCTCCACATCCTTATCAGACTTGTTAGCAGAAGCCCTTCCATTTTCCATGTTCTTTATAAATTCCTTGGAAATATCCTTGTTATACTTCCCTGTATCATCACTAGCTGCTCCCTCACTCTTTCCCTCCTCTTCCTTCTTCTGTAGGACAATACTTTCAGCAATCTTTGATTCCTCACCTTTCTCGTCTTCTTTCACCAAAACCTTTTCAATTACTTTCTCTTCGATAGCTTCCCGTATGCTTCATTCTTTTCTTTCTTTTCGGAGACATTTTGATCAACTTTTTCACCATCTAGCCCTGCAGTCTTCTCATATAATTCTTTTGTGGTATAAGACAGTAAATTAGCTTTTTGAGGAGATTCATCATGACCCTTTTGAGATACCGATTCGCTAGCGGCCTTTTGAGGGCTTAGAGCTTCTACAACTTTCCCTTCTGTTTCTTTTCTGACAAAGGATGTTGTGTCTTGAGGCCTAGGACCCTCCTGGCTTATTTCAGCCTCTAATTCTCTAGGACCAGTTCTTTGTACAGCAGGAATGATTCTCGGAATCCTGATGGTTAGAATCCCACCAGAAAACTCCGATTTCATTTGGCTCAGGTTACAATTTTTAGGAATGTTGTGACCTATATTAAAGCGACTGCGTATCTTATTTGTGAGCATACGTTCTCCATGAACTCTGATATGACTTATCGGTTGTCAAGATTCTTACATGCTCTTTCAAGAAACCTGCATAGTGAACCTCAAATTGACACCTTTTCAAGATAAAGGAAAGGTGGACATGCATTATATGCTTGAACGAAGCCTGCATGAAAATATAAAGCTGAATTTGAAAGCAAAAAAGGGGATTAGCCTAGATAATCGGAAGGTTACCAAGAAGATGTATAAGTAAAACTAGAGCTGCATCTTCTTCCTTCCATTCTGTTTTAGGCTGAAAATTGGATTGAAGATTTTGAGAGGTGATGCTGCGTATAGGCTGGCGGCCATGGAAAGGATTGTATCCACTAAACCAATAATTAACCACTGTATCCACCTCTTGAAGACGGAGGAAATTTTGCCATTAATCTGTATTTGGTTAATATGTTCCTGTTTGTATTTATGTATTGCAAGTTGGTTCTGAGTTTTCTTAACAGCAAGACCATTTGGTTGCTTTTGCTTTTGTGAATTGGTTTAACTATCCCTTGGCCATTATAAGGCATAGCCTTCTTCACAAACGAAGGAAGGTTTCTTTTGTTTCTTTGACATTTAGTCTTTCCATTGAACTCTGAAGAAAAAAAATTCACTCAAGTAAATTCAAGATTGCTGTAATTAGCCTGCAGAAGCATAAAAATCCCATCAAAATCTTTCCAAATTTGTTGAATAATTGAATTGTAGTTTCAAATTCTAAGCATTTAAACTTAATCTTCACATCTGAAAGATGTTTTTCTTGAGAGAATGAAGGGAGCTTTTAAACTTGGTTTCTTTTAAACAATTTAGTGTTAAAAAGTAAATAAATCCACAGCTACCATATCTGCAGCCATGATCTAATTCAAAAGAGCAAGGCATGGTCACATGAAAACATGTAAATAAAGATTTTTTTTATTATCTTGTTTCTTATTGATTGATCAGTCCAAATGCATGTGTGTATATATATGGACCTCTTCAATCTAATTATTGTACTTTCTAAATTGGCTAGTGTTATTGTAGAATATTATAGCATGCACCGCAATCAATCGCCTGCTTCTTTTACCCCTAATATATATTCATTATTAGGCATTTCCAATGAAGAATTAGCTTTTGAATCAAGGAGCTTCATCTTCGCCCTTTTGAGCTATTGGTTTGCTTTTGTCTTTTAGAGGGCTTAGAGCTTCGGAATCTTCCACTTCTGATTCTTCATTGATAACTTCTTCTTCTTCTTTTTTGTGCGGTCGAAGTATCTTTCGGTAGAGTGGCTTCTTCTCTATTTTGATGCTTGCAGGTTCTTCTATACCCTCTCGTGGATTTGGCTGAGTTGTTGCTTTTTCTGAGAATTGAGAAGTCGTACTCTTTTCCTGACCTCCTTCCTCACCAACGCTTAAGTTTGGACGGATTGGAGCCTCGTCGGTAGCTGTGGTTTCTTCTTCAGGACAAGGTTGTCTGGTGGTTGCTTTTAGAACTTCAATGATGAAAACTCCAGCCTGGAAACTGGAAACTGGAACCTAACCTGTGTTTTATTCACATTACAATTTTCCGGAACAGGAAAATCTTGACTGAACCAACTCCTTCTATTACTAGCATGTGGTCGTTCTGCAAGAACTCGAATGGCCTGGGAGGAAGGCAAAGGAATAATCTTCACTTGGTCCTCCTGGAAATCTGCAAAATAAAAAAGGGATTCTGTTTTCTTAACCTAAGCTTCAACTATAATAAAGCGCTTTCTTCTTCGTTCAATGCCCACTTAATTAACACCATCCGATACAGGTTCTGGCTGTAGCCAGGTCTTTTCTTTTAGATGTTCTTCATTCATTCTTGTTGGCCTCTGGTTGAACACTACCATTACCTAACCCTTCGGTAGTTTCTTTGTCATCAGCAATGTTTGCAGTCTCTTCATTCTTTTGACACTTTCGCTCGTCTCTAGCTAGTTTCTTGAAGGCTAGCAGCCTCTTGGCTTGTCGTGGCCTGCGACTCTGTAGGACCAGTCCGTGCAGCAGTGTACAGTATAATCTTAAGTTAATAATCTTGATTAAATAATTTTTTTATTAGTTCCGAATTAAAGTTCAAGTTTAAATAGTATCTCGATTAATTAAAAAAAATTATGGTCCCAAATATATTAATTTACAGAGGTGGTTTAACTGTATATACATTTTAAAAACTACGGTATGAGACCTTTAACAATGTATTATCATTTTATTTTATTTTCAATTTTTCTTTTGATTTTTGTTCAAGTGTATACGCACCTTAGAGGCTCCTAAGGTTGTCATTGCTTAGAGCTATGACAAAAAGGTATGGAATCCCTTGATTTATTTTGTAATACACAATAGCTTTTTTGTAATTATTCCCAAAAAAATAATCAATAATTCAAACTAATCTTCATTTATGCAATAATTAATCAATCATTGAAAACTTTTGAAGATTATTCCAAGACTGATTCTTGTAGTAATCTGTATGAATTAAAGAGAGCCGTTGACTAACATTAACATTAATTGCATGTCAGGATAATATTGTAAGATAGAGAATGATTAATTTCAGGATGAAATTGAAAATCATTATAAACTTAGGCCGCTAAAGTGAAGTTTCCTAATTGCATGGATTGTTTCCTAAGCCGTTAAGGAGAAAGATTCAGAAAATATACATGCATAGAACAGACAACGTAGTTTCCTGGTATTAGGAGGAAAAAAGAAGACTTTCCGTGGATAGTAACCCTAACCCTCTCTCTCTATATATATAGCACTATAGAAAAAATCAGTTTCATACTCCATATCCATGCTAGATCTCGTTCTTTCCGTGTCCATCCTTATTGTGTTTGTAGCGGTTGTCTTTAGTCTTGCAGTTATACCAATTTGTGTGCATTGGTATCGTGAAAAAGATCAACATCTTCGTGATCTTGAGAGAGGAGAAGTAACTCAAAGTCCACAGTTTGAAGATCAACATCCTCATGACCTTGAAAGAGTAGAGGAAGCTAGAAGACGACAACTTGCTACAATTTCATTACTGATATTGCATCTAACTCGTGTTCAAAGCGATGATGAAAGGATAGTGACATCAAGAAATAATGGGTGCGTGATATGCCTGGAGGATTTCCAGGAGGGAGAGGATTGCCAGGCCATGTCTTTGTGCAAGCATGTTTTCCATTCAGGTTGCCTTAAAGAATGGCTTGTTCAGAACCAGACCTGTCCACTTTGTCGACTCCCAGTATTGCTTGAAGTTTTTCTTTATATCTGTCGTGTTCGATTTATCATTCGTTGGGTGCTCGTCTTTTCCTTGGTCAATCAACACGAATCTTTTATGTAAACTGTAAGGAATTCCCATCAGATCATGTAGTGCAATTATATATAGTTTTAGCAGATTTCTATCATCTTATCGTATTTGCCTTCAATTCCTTTTTTTGGATGTCATGATCACTATCAATTATGTTTTGCGAGCCTTCAATCTCTACTAGTACTATAATTGTGGTATATCTGTTTATCTTTTTTTCCAGATTCCTAATTTTTATATGCTACCTGCTGCTTAAGAAATGCTTGCTGTTTTGAGTATCAGTTGTTCAGACATGAATGCCTTTGATGGCATTACTCTGCTTCCATTCATGATCTCCATTGCTTTTTCTTTCGGTTTGCTTTACTTCTTCCGTTTATAATTTTGGATTTTCTGTTGTGTTTTCTTTTTTGAGTGAAAACACTATTCAGCTTCAATTTATCTTTATTTTTGCTTTCGTCTATGTCAAAGGGCAGCTCTGATTTTTGTCTAGACATTGCTTTAAGATGTTTGCACGAGGAAAGAACGCAGCAGTCCTCCCGCTTTTCAAAATCATCCACTGCTAAAATTGACCCAACTTTCATCGATTTGAACCGAACATCATTGCAACATGGAAAGGTAGCGGGTTTTTGTCTTCCAGATATATACTCGTCCACTCTTAACATCATGTGGATGAACTGGGTTACGCCGATATTCTAAATACCTCCAACAAAATTCTAACACTGAACAACATATCACGATCATTAATTATCGCTGCAACAGGGACCATATGTCATTATTGGATTAAGGGAAAGTTCATTGTTGTCAGAAGCAGAAGGCATAAGCTGAGAGGGAGACGTAACTAGAGCTTCTGTCATGGATATGAAACTGGTTTTTATATGATTTAGCAAAAAAGAAAAATATCAACTGTTTTGTACTGTTATATTATACATGTTTAGTTATAAAATCCGGACCGGCGATCGGGGTTAAGACCTGGTCAGAAAACCGTTATTAAAAGAAGGGAGCTTTTAAACTTTGTTTCTTTTAAACAATTTATTATTAGAAGTAGATATATAAATCCACAACTATCACATCTGCAGCCATGATCCATTCTAAAGGAGCAAGGCATGATCACATGAAAACACTTGAATAAAGATTATTATTATTTTTTATCTTAACAGCGATAATTTCTCGACATCCCTTGCTTTATTAGGATAATATATATTCCTTATTATGTATTTCCAATGAAGAAGTAGCTTTTTGAATCAAAGAGCTTCGTCTTCACCCTTTTGAGCTATTGGTTTGCTTGTGTCTTTTAGAGGGCTTGGAGCTTCAGAATCTCACTTCTGATTCCTCATCGATTACTTCAAGGGTCCAACTTCATTCGGTGGTTTGGCTTTTTCTCTATTATGACGCTCCGGACCCTTGGAGGCTCCCTGCTTGCAGCTTCTTCTACACCCTCCTGTGAATCTGGCTTACCTTTTTCTCCACCAACGCTTGAAGAGGCAGCTAAGTTTGGAGGGATTGGAGCCTTGTCTCGGTAGCTTCAGGGCAAGGTTGTCTGGTGGTTGCTTTTGGAACTTCAATGATGAAAACTCCAGCCTGGAACCTAGCCTGCATTTTATTCACAACACAATTTTCTGGAGCAGGAAAATCTCGATTGAACCTTCTCCTTCTATTACTAACAAGCGATCGCTCTGCATGAACTTGAATGGCATGGGATGAAGACAAGGGAATAATCTTCACTTGGTCCACCTGGAAATCTGCAAAAAAAAAAAAAAAAGGGATCCTGTTTAACTAACCTAAGCTTCAGCTATAATAAAACCTAAAATAAACTGTCTAACTCACCAAGAAGATGAATAAGTAGAAAAAATGAGCTTTCTTCTTCCTTCAATTCCCACTTAACATCCTCCGACACAGGTTCTGGCTGTAGCCACATCTTTTCTTTCGGATGTTGTTCATTCTTGTTGGCCTCTGGTTGAACACTACCGCTACCTAGCCCTGCAGTAGTTTCTCTGTCATCAGCAGATTTTGCAGTCTCTCCATTATTTTGACCCTTATGCTCGTCTCTAGTTTCTTGAAGGCTAGCAACCTCTTGGCTTGTCGTGGCCTGCGACTCTGTAGGACCGATCTGTGCAGCAGTGATGATTTTTGGAATTCTGATTCTTAAAGTTAGATCAACTGTCAGTTCACTTGAGCTAAAGTTATCAGGAATGGAGCCATACACAGCATTGAACCGAACGGTTCTGTTATCTCCTGCTGGGGTGTATTCTCCAGACACTTTGATTTCATTTGTGGATTCTATCTTGACCCCTAATTAATTGCTCATGACGGACACCTGCATAATTAATCTCCATTGAATCTTTTTCCAAGAAAAAAGTGAACAGAAATCTGAAAAATAGGTACCTTTTTTAACTAAGTGATCAAGTCCATAAAACTTAGGAATATGATTATATAATCACAGAATTGAGTCCAAAAAAAATACACATGAACCAGACAACCGGAACCTACTAGGAATCCGAACAAGTAAAACTAGAGCTCCATCTTCCTCCTTCCATTCTGAGGCTGGCTGTAGGTAGTTGTAGCACTCCAAAGGCTTAGACATGGGGTATGCAGTATAACTAGTATATCCATCTCGTCGATCAGTCGTGGCCATTTCTACACTTGTATGTATCTTAGGGTTTTTCTTTGTTTTCGAAACACAGAAAGGTTTTCTCTATTTCAGCTATAATGATTCAATATATATATATATAGACACACACACACACCTATGTGACAATGTTTAAGATTGCAGGTTCGGTTTCTGGTTTTATAGGTAGTCAGAATATTCTTTCTTGTTTGCTTTGCTTATTTTAATGGCTTTTAATATAGCCTCTTGGACTTTACGAGGTATAACTTACTACGTACATATAAAAAAAGGAGGGATTCTTTCTTTGGTCTGTCTGTCTTTCCATGGCATGGTAGAGTAAGAGCCAGTCATGCTTTTTGTGAGGCTTACAAACTTCTTTTAGCTGATCGGAGAGACTAAGCATATTAACATACAAGAGAATTCTAGCTAGCTAGCTATAATTTATTCTAGACTGTCTCGTACTATTACATGTACAAGGCTAATGTATATATTTAAGGGATACGGAACAGCCACCATTATTTCATAGCTATTCTTGTTTTTGTTGGGAATTCATTAGTGTCGTAAAATAGAAGGTATAAATATAAAAAAAAGATAAAAACATGTTTGGTTAAAAATACAAATATATTAAGAATGGTGTAAGACTTTGAGAAGTTAAAACATGGTCCCAAGACCAATTGAAGCATGGTGTCTAGCAGTCTAGCTCATTGTTTCTTCTTGGATAAGAAAATTGTAGCCATAGTTTATCTCAGCCGTTAAGAAGTGGAAGTATATAAAACTACAGATGAGACCTGCTTCAAATACAGTGTAAATTTAACTGCCTCATAGGTGCGGCGGCCAGTACCAAGCAAGTCATGTTGCATACTTATGTACAAGAATAGTGCAGATATATAAAGGTTAGTACTGAATCAAACTAAGTAGTTAGTGTTATTCTTGTTGGATTGATCCAATATTTATTGCTGATGTGCAGACATATTCATATTCATTTTACAGGTTATTTCTTTCTAGATTGGCCATGGATGTTATAGAATACATAAGCTCCAATTGCCATTATCAATGAGATTATGGTGTATTTCTCTACTATATATCGCCTTTCGGTCACAACCGTTGTTACATTGTCGTTCGCAGACTTGCTGGAAGAAGAAGTTGCATTCTCCGTATCCTTTGCTTCCCCTTCCTTTTCTTGATCAACGCTCTCAGCTCTCCTCTCCATATCCTTTCCTTCCCCTTCTTTCTCTTGATCAACGCTTTCAGCACTCTTCTCCTTATCCTTTTCAATGGCATTCCGATCACCAACTTGCCCTACAGTGCTTTGATCATCTATTTCCTTCTTTCTGGTAAACAATAATGGAAAATTAGCTTCGGAAAGGATTTGATCTTGACCCTTAAATATTACACGTTCAACATCTTTGGCTTCTGTAATTTCTTTATCTACATTGGTTGTCCGAGCTTGTTGATTTGCAGCAACATCTTCACTTTTTTGAGACCCTGACTTGCTTGCATCACTTTCTTGCAGGCTAGGAGCCTCTTGTCTTGCCGCGGCCTCTAATGCCCTAGCACCGGCACTCATTTCTGCAGAAACTACTTTTGGAACTTCGATGGTGAAAATTCCATCATCAAACTTGGTTTTTGCTTCATAGAGGTTGAATTTCTCTGGAATGCTCTGAAAAAGTGTGTTGAAGTGCCAGTTTTTCAGTGCAGGATCACTACATACTCTGATATAATGTGATGGTGCAATTATCCTACAATCTATATCCTTCTCAGAGAAACCTGCATAGTGCATAGGTTACCAAAAAATAAGCTTACAAAATATTGTAAAAAAATAATAATAATAACTCCACAGTTTAAATGAGAAATGTTCATGATCAAAAATCAAATTGTATACCATAGGAAAATCTGGTTTAATACAAAACAAGAAATATTCTTAACCTACCAGCTAGATGAACACGCAATATAAGAGCTTCATCTTCCTCTATCCTTTCCGTTTTCGGTACGAAAAGGGATCGCGATCGAGGGGGTTGACGTACGGCCATAACAATTTACCAACTAATTCATCTACTCGTAGCACAACTGTTCTCTATCAATGAATATATCTGTTGTCACAGTTGATCTATCTATCTATCTATCTATCTATATATACACATATAAATAGGTTTTGGGTTTTCTTGACGTGGAGTCTATTCTAACTTTGGTCCCTCTACTTCCTATATACAAAAGGAATTAGGACACGGATTCTCTCCTTGGCCTGTAGGCTTTCCATAAAGTTTTTGAACATACACAAGGTTTTCCATGAATTATAAAAATATTTCAATAAAAAGAAGAAGAAGGGATAGCTAGGCACCTTCCCCATTTGAAAGTAATCGTATTTTCATAACAACAAATAAATCCCCCAACTATATGCAAATTTCAATTAAGTGTCAAAAGTTCAAGATTAAGCAATTGCATCCTCAATCTGTTGCCCTTTACTCAATATTATCACCATAATTGTACCAATCATGAACTCCAATTTACAAAATTCATTTAATAGTTATGTGTGCTTATTGTGTGTTTCAATATTTTGGCCTCGAAACCAAAGGGTAATAGCAAGTGCTGGGAACAAATAAAATCATTTGTGTCAAATTAATTTTGATAGAATATTATCATGAAAAATAATTAAAAAAAAATCATTAATGAAATTGAATTTCTTGTGTCAAATAAGTGATTCAATGGTATTGAATTAATTTTTTTTTCTTCAAAGGTTGCCTCAACTTGAACATTGACAATGAATATATTTTTGTTAAGAAATACAAGAAAAACAATAATTACCTGAAATTTCAAGAATAAATTTGTCAAATCATTTTTTTTCTTTATTAACATGTTTTTACTGCATTTATATAACTATTACATGCACTTGAATTATAGAAATTTAAGGATTTATCCTTGGAGGGTATCAGTTGGACTAGGCTTATGAAAAAAATATAGGCCCATAAAGAAACTCTATTCTAAACTCAGATAATCCACCCTCATCCTGTCTATAAGTTATGAGCTTCGCATCATTTTGAAATTTGATACGGTAACTAGCATGCTAATCCTTGACTCGGATAATCCAGTCAAGCCCTAGTAAGATTTACCTAGGTTGATTTTAATGAATATTTTTCAAAAATTTTATATAAAATGATGTTATTTATTTTTGAATATTTTTCAAAAATTTTCTTTGTTGGTCTCCTTCAAATGAGCTTTAACCTTTTCGTCATGCATGATTAGGCTATGTTTTATTGTACTTCACAAACAAACGAGGGATTCTCTCCTTGGGCCGCTGTGATTACACTGTACACTGTTCATATAATTGTGGATGTCCTATCTGCCTTTGGCAGGGTAAAAACATTCTCGGTTTATGATTAAGGGTTTGAAAGAGCAAACAAAAAATTAGTGGAGGTAATGATTTATATAATTATTTGAGGTCAGAGTATTATTAAAGTAGTAAAATACAAATACGTATACAACTTAGTGCATGAAATTGTAAGAATTAGTCTTTGGAAGTTCCAGGTGATCGATAGCTGTAAGCTATGAAAGCTCCAAGTGCTACAACCGCTAGGACTGCCACACCCATATACACCA
>Ga0307515_10011784_pt1 | contig 16546 bp, 7 predicted proteins | sample 17_EM_MG_FD_194513 | JGI IMG/M metagenome (GOLD analysis project Ga0307515, IMG submission 194513) | Populus trichocarpa ectomycorrhiza microbial communities from riparian zone in the Pacific Northwest, United States - 17_EM | ecosystem: Host-associated > Plants > Roots > Unclassified | place... | reverse complement strand
TCACATTTGCACAAATATTTCATGAAGCAAAAGAGTTAAAGATAAAGATTTGGGATTATATATGGTAGTGGTTGTGATTTAAAGTGTTTTTTTGTTAAGAAATGTATTAAAATGATATTTTTTTTTTAAAAAATTATTTTTAAAATCAGCATATTGAAATGTTTTGAGAAATATAAAAAAATTAAATTTTTTTTAAAAAATAAATTTAAAAAAAACACGTTTCAACGGGTCCCAATCATTCTCATAATTACTTTGAGCGTTGTCCATGACTACGAATCCAAAATAAAGTAAGCAAAGATAAAGATGATTAGAGTGAACAGTAAAAAGTGATGTTGTATTGCTTTCTCCTACTCCTGTGATAGTAATCGACAAAGGTCATAAATTTCAAATGAAAATATAAAATGCTATTATTGTTAGTTATAGAGAAATAGCAAGCAAGGATCCAAAAGCCATAATGGGTCCACAATATTTTTAAGTGTAAAATCCATTTGTTAGAAATTGATGATATATTTCATTGTGGATTTTGATATTTATGTTGGTTTTCTCACACATGTTCTCCTGGACAGTAAACATGAGAAACACTCACGTATTGATGAAAGAAAACAAATTAGAGAGCATTCTTGGGCGAAGGGATCGATTGCTGTGTTCAATCAGGTAAAATACACATGTACTTATGAGGTGCGAAAATGGATTATTTAGTTGTCTGAAATAAAGATGTCCCTTTTGAATTATAATATTGAAAAAAAATGGATGGTTTTTCATATTGTTGTCAACCGAACTAGATCAATACCTGTGTAATTACTACAATCTGTAGTTTTTTATGTCGCAAATCATTATGTTTTGGTGGATTCCCAGGAGATCTTATAAAATCTTACTCTTCTGCAGCTCTTCGGTAAGGCTGGTGGTTTTCAAAGGCAATTACAAACTCCACTGTAGTTGTAGTTCAGTACTTGTTCCATCCAACTTACTCTTTGCTTTCATGCTCAACATGTTCTTAATTGGTAAATTCTTGATCCTTTTGAACTTTATGCACTCTTTTGTTGAAAAAAGATTGTCAACCACCATTCTCTCAATTCTCCCCTTATACTATTTGGTAAAAGCACGTTGCAAGCAATTGGTATTGGAGATGATACTTCATTTAAACCCAGTACTGATCATCCAAGAACCCTGTTAATCATCTTCTTACCATCCTTATTCCAACTGCTGTGTGGATTAAAATGATGGATAAGACATGACTAAACTATTTTCATAGCACCCCTTACTTTTTCACTAACTCTATCAGCAAGTGAGATGGTTGCGATCTTACATGGCTGATTATATATATATATATATATAATGGACTCCTTGACAATTATTCCTGAATGACTTAGGAATTGAACCAATTGCGTACTCTTTCCCGAGCTAGTCTCTCTAATCAATACCGTTACCTGCATAACACAAAAAGTATTTTAGAAGAAAAAACAAAAGCAGATTCAAGCAGAAGAGGGAGTAGTACTGCAAAAACCTAAACCCTTAGATATTTTTTCATTATGATAATCACCTGCATTGAGGGGATAAAGAGTTTGGAATAGCATGCACTCTTTTATCACAATTCTCCAACCTATCTAAGGGGTTTCATACCTAACATAATAACATTTAACTTTTATAGAAAACATGATAAAAAAACTTAGTAAAAAAAGAGAGAGTGAGTTTTCAGAGAAAATCACAAGAAAGGTCCTTATATTAATAGCATATTAATTTTGATGATAAAAAAAAAAAAGTTGAATCATAGGAAATAGTGTTTCAGAAAAGTAGACCAAAAGAGAGACTTGCCAAAGATTGAAAACGATATGCTTAACAACATCTCATCATGCTTTGCCATGATGTCTGCATGAAATTCATTCAGCTTTAAGGTGATTTTATCATGGCATTTGTAGACCCAACTAACATTCTTCCCTCTCTACCGTTCAAGATCCTTGCATCTCAAGCTTGGTTCGAAACCTGAGGTTACTTAATCATATTGCTGTTCAAGAAATTTACATTTTTGCTGTGTTATAATCTGTTTTGTAATGTGATGCACCATTTTACAAGTGTCGCGACTATAATATCTGTTACATAATAATTATAATGTTTTTAATGTTCAAGGTATTAGAGGTGTAACAGCCTTAAACTTAAAAACAAAACACTTCTGTTAAATGAAGAACAATAACCAAAAAAAGGAATACAACTTCACAGTGAAGTACAGAGTCCTTGATGTTAAATTGCATGCATATATTTGGAGATCTGCAGTCCCAGAATGGTAAAGACCTTTTAACTGGAAAAATACTATTACCTTGCAATTTTCTATGAGGCATGGAGGAAGCCATATTAAATTTCATGTTCTTTAACATGCCCCTTGCTTATCCATCTCAACATGTTCTCTTCCCCGCCTCCTTTCTCAAAGATTTTTTTATTGAGAATTTGATATGTTTCTTCGATCTGCTTCTAAGAACAGGTTTGCTTTTGCATTTTTTAGTTCTTCCACCGCTTGTTGCTAGTGTATTGGTTCAAATCTGTTAACTATCGTGCTGTTTTCAAAGTCCCTTACGTGTAGAAATCAAGGGTGTAGTCACTGATCGAGAAGATTCACTTACAGGTTTTTGATTGAAGGTCAATCATTCTATATCTTCGCTTTTACAAATGATTTGCGCATTCCTCAGTTTAATTTCTTTAAGAGATTAAAGAAACCACATTTCGGTGCCAACGATGTTCCCATCTTTAGTTTAGTTTCAGCACAACGTTACATAAACGACGTTACTTGTGTTACTTTAAATCATGTAAGGGTTCATTCTGACACTTTATATATATATATATATATATATATCGTAATATAATGAGCCATTATAATTATAATATCATATTATATTATAATTTAAAAATTACACAATTAAATTAGAAAACATACTAAATGATATAAGTTTTTTTTTTATTCAGTATCTCACAAAACACTGTGGATTGGAATTGTATTTTTTTTTAATTTGATTCTTAAATTTTTATTTTGCACGATTTAGCTTTTTGAAATCTAAATTAGCCTCCAATTGTATATTTTTCAAGGAGGGAGAGATGAATTAGAAGATAAGGAACTGAAGTGAAAAAAACAGGTAGAATAGGAGGAGTGTTTGAAGTTTGTAGTGGAAATTCATTTTCATCCCCAATCTTTTCGAGATATTAGATTATCGGTCCTTATAATTTTAAAAAATTATGGGCTTAGCACACAAGATGCCATTTTTTTTTAAAATAGTTGGGGTCCACCCCATTATACTTAAAAAAAGGCCTACATGTGGGCCAAAGCTTCATAGGCCAAGCGTTAGGCCTGACTTACTAGGCCCAACAACGCCTGACTTAATTGTTTTCTTAAAAAAAATTAAGATGAATTCTTTTTAATTGATGTCTTATTTTATATGAATTTTTTAAAATAATCTTTTCGTATATGATATAATTAATAATCTTTCTCTATGATTTTCTTTCACTTATTTAGCCTTTTTTAGATTATGATTTTATTTTTATGATAGTGGGTGTGTTTAATTTTTAAAAAGATTGGTACGATTTATCTTTGAGTTTTTTTAAAAAAAATTTATATAGATTGAATTTGTTTTTTAATATAAAATTTTTAATATTGCAACCTTGCATAGTATTTTTTTTTTCTTTTATTTTATTCATGGAATTTGAAAAGTTAATAGGGATTAAATTATTTTTTTTATCTTATTTGTTTTTTAATTTTTTCATTTGACATTGTTTTTTAGCTGTTGCCTCATATTTTTATCATATTATTAAATTAATCAAGATTTAACTTGGTTATCAAATTTCTCTTACTTCTTTAAAAACATGTGTCTCATGAACTTTTTTTCTTTCTTGTTAAAAAAATTTGATCTCAGATTTTTTATGAATAATATACAAATAAGATCATTGAGACGTTTCATAAATATTTTACAGATATATTTTTACAATATTAAAAGCATTTATTTTTTGCATTAAATCGTTGTTATTTTGTTTCTTTTTATTTATTGTCAATATCTTATTTTCTAATCACATTATTAAATTAATCGGTCTTATTAACCTTATTATTTTGACAAGATCCTTATATTTTTTTCAAAAATATTTGTATCATTTTAATAATTTTTCTACTATGAAAAAAATAAGCCACCTAGTTAGTATTTTGTAATTAAACATACCGTTAATTTCTTATCAAAATATCGGAGGTGTCCTCTCCTTGTGGACGGTGAACAACATTATACTTGCCTAGTACTATTAAACTTGTTAGCTTAGTGCTTACCCCTCTTGTTTCTTTTTTATACCATTTTCTAACCAATCATTCTTTTACTTTTGCCAATCATATGCTGTGAACAAATTCTTTCACATGCCTTTCCTCATAATGTTGTCCTTGAATTAAAGCTAACTCTCTGCCACCATTCATTCTTTTTTTAATAATTATCAAATATTTTAGTGTAATAACAGGTATATGGTGCTTCCTTATTCTGCTTTGCTTCAGATCTGTCATGTCCATCGCTATCAATATGAGTTGTCGTTGTTTTTGAAGAGTGCTTTTTTTCCTGTTCATGCTCTTGCAGCAGCAAACTGTTGAACAGAAACCAATATTTGGTTTTGGAAGCCCCACAAAGATCGATATATCAGTTCCACTCAATAGAGTATTGGACTTGAAGGTCAGGTCGTTTTCTTCTTTCTTTCCTGCAATTGGAAATGTGCTTATCTTCGTTTATTTCCTTTCCTTTTGTCACTTGCTCGTATGATTCCATCGATTCAGAATTGTTAGATATTTATTACTAGTTCTGAAACTAGAAGGTTTCTAAGTTAGCATTATCTTGAGTAGAGCAGAAAGGTCAATACATCAACTCGGTGGGAAGGGTAGTTGAACAAAATATCAATACCTGATTCCCATACTCTGAACCTAACATTATTCCTCAGTTGAAGAAGGAGAAAACTCTTCAAACTGTCCTGTTTCTTGAAATAGACTTCTGCTAAATTTCACCTCAGCTGCACGCGATGGAGTGCCAGATAAGCGACCAATCGATAACCCACTAGCATCAGTGCCATAATTGCCACATCTACCCATAAATGGTTCAGACCCATTGATTTGACAGAAGGAAAATCTCCAACCCGGCACAAGACTCCCTTTGAGCACTCATAGTAATCATCCTCATTGTATTGGACACCAAGAAGAAGCTTGTAACTGTAGTAACTGTAGCTTAAGTACTTCAGCCATACTATGAAAGGAGGGATTTGTTGAACGTAGTATCCTCCGGCAATGAGAAAAACCAGAGTTGTAACTGAAGCTAATGTAGTGGCTTGTTTTATGTCCATTAGAAGAGCACCAATGGCTAATCCAAGACTTTGAGAGACAAGAACGCTGTAAAGAACAACAAGTAGGGAGAGGATAAAAGTTATAGGATCGGCTTTAAGTCCGCCCATCCAATAGATTATGAAGACGAATGCAGTTGGGAGCGCAAGCTCCAATGGCAGATCTCCGAATGTTCGAGCCAGGAAGTAGGATGAAAGATGATACATTCCCGATGCTCGTTCCTTAACCAACATCCTTCTTTCCTGGGGAAATGTGAAAACTGCATTGTAGAGTGGGTAAAATCCCCAGAAAACAGAGAAGAAGAAGAGCAATGCAATCTGCAAGAAAAATGCCAACCTTCTTAGCAGTTAGCACATGTGGAACTAAGGAGTCGGAGTTAAATTTCTCGGGTTTCAGTTTCTTCCGATTTAGAAGAGGTGGGAAAAAGATTATAGAAGAAAAGCTATCATCAACAAAAAAAAGAAATTTATAATAGTCTCATCTAGCTTGGAGTTTCTATGAAATTCAAACCAGTGTGTTTTTTAATAAATTCTAGCATGAATTTTGAGGTAAAAGCAGTCTCTATAATCTACATGGTAATATAATAAGCGAGAAGAAAAGCTCTTACGCGGTCTTCAATGTGAGAAGTTGGTGTATGCCACCACAGAAGTCCGCCAAGTACACTGACACTGAGGACTTGAAAAATTCTTAGCCTGTTAAAGGACTCGTACCTCCGCTCCCTTAGCCCCCGCTGAAAGAGCACTTTGAACTGATACCACCAGCTTGTGCACCATTGCTCTGACTTTGTTTCAGTTTCTGTTACAATAAGTATTTCTACTTAGCTAAACACTAGAGAATAGGAGGGTGAAATGGGATTATGACGTCGTTGTCAATATAATCAGATGGATAGAGAAAAGGTAGTCATACTTGCAGAGGCATCTTTTGTATAGTTGTAATTATTCGGGTCCGAATTGCAAAGCTCAGCTTTCAGTCTGGTAGAAATGTTCTTCTCATAAGCAGATATAAGAGCTTCCTTCACTAACTTCTGTTCTTGCTCCATGTTCTCACCTTGGTCAGTGGCATTTTTAGAATCAGGACCAATGCCTGCGAGTTTCCAAAAGTTGTAAGAAAATATATAAGTTGTCTATTATCAAAGAATACTTATTAGCGCTATAATATTTGTGTAGATAAATGATTTCAAAACTGGAACCATTTTGTTTTGTGGTTTGTTTCGAAAACAGATTACTATAATTTCCTACAGTCAACCAAATTGAATACTGGAAATATTGTTGACCCCTTCCTCTACAGGGGTGGTGTCTCGTTAAACTCCCTTAGTAAAATTAACAAAGTTTTAAGTACCACAGAAACCTTCAGTGGCCCAACAGCCAACTTGAATCTCTGTCTTGCTCAAGTGAAATATATATATAAAGTAAGAAATTAGAGATTCTTAATAATTAGAATTTCAAATTACCATTCGCAAGATCAAGTAAGAGATCAGCAGGATTGACGGTCATGGAAGTAGAAAATCCAATGGAGGAAAAATATTCCAAAGCTGCAGATGCAGGACCATAGTAGATGGGATGTCCCTCAGAGAGCAAGACTACCTTATCAAACATGTGGTAAAGTCTGCTTGAGGGCTGGTGAATGGTGGTGACGACAGTTCGTCCCCCACTCGCAAGCCGTTTGATCGTGGTCAGGATCCTTTGAGCTGTAGTTGAATCCAAACCTGATGTGGGCTCATCTAGTAGTAGCAAGCTTGGATTAATTAGCATTTCTTGACCAATACTAACCCTCTTCTTCTCTCCTCCTGATATTCCTCTAAAGAGTGGCCCCCCTATCATGCTGTTCCGGCACCGACTCAACCCCAGTTCAGTTATAACTCGTTGTACATGCTGTGCTTTCTCATCCCTGGTTAATGTTTTGGGTAGCCTTAGCAGTGCAGTGAACAGAAGAGTTTCAGTCACAGTTAGATGTGGGTACAAAATGTCGTCCTGAGCAACGAAGCCTGTGCGTCGTTTCATGGCACCGGAAAAAGGCTGTCCGTTGTATGTGATCTTTCCGGATAGCTTACCAGTTAGACGACCTCCTAGAGCCGTAAGGAGGGTGGTTTTTCCACTTCCAGATGGACCTAGCATTGCTAGGATCTCCCCTGGACAAACCATACCTGTTATCTCATTCAGTATGGTCTTTTCTCGGGTGGTCCATGTGCCACCCCAGCACAATCCCTTCTGATCCTGTTTAACCTTGTACACCACCTCCTCAAACTGAAAATAATCAGAGATAAAATAAATAAATTTGTAATATGTGTGAAAATGCTATTTGATGAGAAACTATTGTTACTCTATATCACATAATCATCCACTAGTCTTTCTAAATATAACCATTCTATATGCTGCTACTAGTATTCCCAGATCAAAAAGAAGAAGAAAAAAGAGCTATTATGATTCTATGTGAGAGACCTTCAAGGTTGTAGGATATATGGTGAGTTGGTGGACAGATTGTGAATTGGCTTGTCCTGGGTAGGCGACGACAGCTCTTTTGTTGATTTCGGACATCTTTGGCAGACCTTCCATAGGAACACTTTTGTGGTCTGGCTTGGGAACTATGGAGTTGAGCGGCATGGCCTGGGAGAGGAGATGTACCCGTTGTTGTCAGTGGTGGTAGTGATGTCTGTAATTAGGAGTGGAGGAAGTTAGGAATTTCTTTTAACTTGACTTCCCAAACTGAACTGGGCAGCTTATAAATATATAGTAGAGAAATACAACCAAGGTACCAAGGAGAATTCTCCTATGTGATGTGCGCCTAGCCTCCTTGGTGGGATCCCACCTCTTTCTTTAAAAATATTCTGTCACTAACTCTTAATTGTGCTTTTATAAATTAATCTCTGACGGAGTTAATTTCCCTTTATCAGTTTATTCACTAATTACTCCTCTCATCCTATTTGGAATGTGGGTGCATGCGTCTTTTTATAGCCAGAATTAAACGGTTACAATTTGAAAGATCTTCCTAAAAATAATAATACTATGCAACTCATGAAGATCATTCTTCTAAATTTAGTCAAACCGTTTTCATGGGGCTAGCAACTCAGAAAATACACATAATGTACTGCTGTAAGGTACTGATCTTGTACCAAATGTCAGTACTAGAGCACCAACTGTCGTTATTCTTCTAAATGTTTTAGTCGTAAATGACTTCTGCTGAATCTTCCTTCTGTGTTTTATGTGCTTGCGCTGCACATGCATACTGTATTGGAAAAAATCAGTGCATGTAGAACAGGAAAAATAGGTAATGTTGGGTAATTCGTACTAGACAAATGATGGTGCTTCCCACCACTGCACACAAAGTACCTAAATCTTGAAGAAAGTGGAAATCTTATTAGAGCTAAATATTGAACTACCCTCGGGTTTCATAGCTCGTAAGCTATTTTTATTTGCTTCTCTATTTGTGTGTCAATATATCTTCTGTTATCTGTATTTTCCACACACTCTCACAAAACAATAGTAAGAAAATAAGTATTTTCCAGACACAGAGTTGCGTGTATGTTTGTGTGTGCTTAAAAGTACATGTCTGCAGTGCCTGGAAAACCTTGATGGTGCGTCCCATCATTTCTCAAAGGAATTTAAATTGCCTTTGTATTTCTATTAATAGTCCTTGACGGCGAACTGGGTGCAGATCCGAAATTTTGGCCTGAATAGTCCCCTTTCAGCGTGACTAAACACACTAATGACCTATTGTCCTTCGATAATCTTTAGGTTTAAAGAGATCTCTTATGTCGCCTCCACTCTTTCTGGATGCCATTGCAGCCTAGCTCTTTCTCTCTCTTTTATGGTTTAAAGAGATCTCTTATGTCGCCTCCATTCTTTCTTATGCTTTGAATACAAGGAGAATTCCTCACCCGGTACCAATAAACATGGTCCATCCGTGGAAAGTTTGTGAGCTTGGTGTCACGAAAATTATTCATTCTAACCAGATCTTTGTGATGATAGGTGAAAAAATAAAAAAAAAATTATTTTTATCAATAAAAAAAATAAAGTTGCCACTTAATATTTTGATTATTAGAAATCCTAATTAATCTCAAAGTCTAGATAAGAGAACTGGTTGTTTATAGGAATAATATGAGCGTGTTTGGCAGTGTGGTTGTGAGTGCTTTTCAAATAACTTTTCGTGCCAAAATGCATGTCAATGATGTTTTTTTATTTTTTAAAAATCATTTTTGACATCAGCACATCAAAACGATCCAAAACGTACAAACCATATTAAATTTTAGCAAAAAAAAAAATTTAAAATTTTTTGGGAACGCGGGTTGAACCGCGTTCCCAAACGCTTCCTATATCACCCATAGTACACTTTATTTGAGATAAGCTGCATTATTTATCTGTCTGATATAAACTAAGATGATATTATATTTTTTAATTGTTGGTTTGTCTAAAGTTTAAGAAAAGTTCTTCTCAGTAAGAATGTACTTATCTTATCAAGATAAAACCTAACTATTCTAGTGTCAATATATATATATATATATATATATATATATATTCTTTTAATATTGGGAATATGTCTTACATATAAGTTCATAATCCTTGATATTCGAACAGACAAAATAATTTTTTAGTATTTTAAAAATGTAAGTCAAGTTCTCATGGATTTCATAAATTGGTTATTAAATCCAAAAATAAATGCAAATATATCAACAAAACTATTTTTCTTGAATTTTTGTATTTAAAGATGTTAAATCATACCTTGTATTTTTTTTATGCAAATATAATTTTTTTTAGAGACTTGACCATATGTATATAAATAAAAACGCATTTTTTTTCAAAACAAGGATTTTTTATTTTCTTGTATTTTTTTCAAAAATTTAAAGAAAAGTAGGTATATTTAATACCGGGTCAGTATCATACAGTAGAAGTTTATAACTCCGATATTAATTGAAATGGTTGGAAAAATATGTGAGACCCACAAATAATTTAAAAATAGTCTTTGAATTTCTTTAGAATTTTTTAAAATTATTTGGGGTCTGTTTAGCAAAAACACAAAAAAATAAGAAAATTTACACAAATAGAAAATCAGTAGGGCGTGTTTACCAAACACACTTTTAACCAAAAATCAGAGGCTTAAAAAAATGACTTAAGACCATATTTGGCAAACATGCCTTAAAAACATAAAAATCATTTTTTTTTCTTAACAAAAAATGACTTTGTCAAACGCAGCCTTATGGAGAATAGACTCAACCTATCCACTTGGGCTGGGCTTCCCAGCCCATGCCCAAAAACAACAACAAAGATTTAGAGATCAAATAAATTTTTTGGCTTGAATATGACAAAGAACATACTATATGAAATTGAAGATAAAACCTAAAAACATTACTTCGAAAACAAAGCATACTATATGAAATTGAAGGCACATATATATGTGAAATCAACATTTAAGTAAGATTTTGGGTCTATATCATTACAATAATCAAACAAAAACCATGATTATTTGATTTTTATTAAAAAAAAGATGATGGAAATGAAAATCAAAAGCCTTGGATTAAAGATCAAAGAGTACGTATACACATGTACGAATTATCAATCAACCAAAATGACACTGAAATCAACGATTTAAGGCAAAGTTCATCCGAAGAACACCAACCAAGAATGCCTAGCAAAACATAAACCTAGAAAAAAGACATCCAAACCCAGAATAAAGGACTAAAGCACATTCATATGAGTCACATACACACATATCTTCAAAAGCAACAAAAAACATGTAAGACACAGAGATCAAAGTCTATAACCTATTGTCAACATTCAAACATGTATCTATACTTATTTTATCAATCTAAAAGCTCACTTAACATCACAAGCAACATCAAAATGACCTATATGAACTCTTAAAACTAAACAAAAACACTAGAATGGCCAAGCAATGCTCTATGTCCCATTTTTTTACATAATCATCAAACTATAAAATATACTTTCTATGCATCAAAAACAAGTATTCAATAATCAAAAACATATCATCAATCAACCATTAAACATCATAAAACAATCGATTAACAACAAAACAACCAATCATGTAACAAACTTGTATTCAAAGAAAATTGAAAATACATGCTAAAAGACAACCAAAACATAACAGAATTATATCACAAACATCATGAATAATACTTGAAGGAAAGAATCAGTGCTTGAAATGTAAAGGGTAGGGGTACTCTCAACGAGTTATACTCTTAAATCAAGTTGAATAACTTACCCTCAAAAGATGATTGTAACTGGATTTTGTTCCCTTTTTGCTTGGTTTGAGCAGATTCTAATGGCCTATTCCAAGAGCTTTTAACCTTCTTCTAACATTATCTTCTTTTTCCTTTTCTTTTCTCTTTTTTTTATTATTAGATTGGTTTCTTTCTCAATGTTTCTTCTCTTTTAGTGGCCTTTTCTCTCTTAAAAAATCTCTCATTTTCTTTTGTTTTCCTTCTCCTTTTATAGCTTTAAAAGGCAAGTGCTTGTGAAATCACTTGTGGGTTTGAAGGTGGTTTTTTAAAATTAGATCATAGGGGATTCTTTCCCATTGTTTTCCTTTGATCTATTAGGAGATGATTCTTCTCCTTTTTTTCTTATGTTTTTCTTCTCTTTATAAATCTAACAAACTCTTAGATCTTCTAGAAAAAGTTAGGAGCTTCGTAACTGAAACTTCAACTAAAAATGATTGATTGTGGGTGCACATTTCAGGAATTAATCGTGGCAAATGGGAGGTTATTGAAGCCAAATAAACCATAGATCCTATATAAGAGGTGTTATTCTTTAACTAGGATCAAGTCATGATTGATTTGGTAGCTTGTAGCTTTCCAACCATCGATCTAAAGTCGGATGTAACACTACCAAACTTTGTTGAATCAGAAAAGGCTACCTTGGAAAAAACAGTTGAGGACTTCCATACATCAGATAAGGCATAAACATTGAATAAGGGTGGCACAACCTTAAAGAGGAAAACTTCCTTTGTCAAATGGTGGTGGTTGGAGTCCCTGAAGTGATCGGAGATGCCACATTTATTCGCCTAAATTTTGCAACTCGATCAACCTTCTTAGCCGAAGAAGACAAATAAACAGGGGCAAATGATGTGTCACTCAAACTCTTCAAAAAAAAAAATGACATGTTGTCTGTTTAAACACCTAAAAATTAGGGCTTTCTAATTAGAATTTGATATATTTCAATTTGGTCCTTGTTATTTAAATTAAAGCTTAAACATCCTAAATTGAGACAAACTTCTTACAATTGAACCCGTGATTGCACCAATTTAGTCATTCCAAACTTTCAATTGTGTCCCTAATCATCCAATCTTTACAAATTGATCCAAATTAGACCTCAAAACTTGATTTTTTTCCTTCAATTGAGTCATTGGTTGAATCCACAAAACTTCTTTGAAGTTTAATTAAGTTTTCAAACTTAATTAATTCTTCTAATGTTTTCCCAATTAACTTTAAAACTAAATCATTTCTTTAATTAAGTCCTTAAATATGTTAATTAAACTTTCTAAAAGTTTAATTGATTCTTTAAACTTAATTAATTCATTTAATTTTGGTCGACTTTGGATTTCAACTCATTTTTTTCTTTCTTCATCCCATCTTGTCAAATTCTCCCAATTTGGTTATTCTTATAGTATTTGGTCTTTGCAACTCCAAAGCTTATCTTTTCGTGTCATGAAAATATAATTTTGTTTTACAATTTTTATTTTTTTAGGATATATATATATATATATATATATATATATAACAATTTTGGGGGATCCAAAATTGGGTTATGACAAGGTATCTTGGACCAACAATATAGGTTAAGAATGTCCATACCTGACACCCCTCCTCACCATCTAACTTCAAATAGATTTTTCCCCAACACATGGCAATCATCTTATGTCTTATGCTTGTATATCCAAGTGGAAAATCCTTAAGTTGTGATAGGACATTTTATACCTAGCCTATAGGCTCATATATCACGGAGAGACTTGAACTAACTAGGGTAATAATCACACATGATTAGCTCTAATACAGGAAAGGTTCCCTTTTTCACTTTTTCCCTTCTCCCATGCAAAGAATGGCAACACTAATAGTATATAAGGTCAGAGGGGGAAGGGGAGTTTTCTCTTTGAAGGGAATAAAAAAGTCATTCTAAATAAGAATATACTCTCTTAGTCATGAAGATACATAGAACATTTTCTATAATATTTTCTCCTCAATTAACATGATAGTGGATTTGTCTTGCATATGTATTGGTAGATCGAAGCCCAATGAAAGTCTTGATCATTAGATCGATCAATTCACCTTCTAACATGGTTTGGCCTAATTTTGATATCTTCATACTAGACTTTCATTCCTGTTAGGCTTAGGCACTCCAAGCAAACATGAAGTAGCCCAACAACTCATTAAGAAGTTTGAAACTTGTCGGGCTCATCAAAAGAACTCACATGGTATGGCTTAATATAACACTTTATAATTTTCTTTTTACATAGGTTTAACAAAGAATTGAATTCTAAGTACGAAGTTTAATCACAGGAAAAAATTACAAAATATTTTATATTTTATATAAAATATTAAATTTCTAAAGTGTTGAAGGGAGTGGAAGAACAATATGACCATAATAAAATAGGAAACTTAAAATATGAACATTTATGATGCACAAAAAATACACAACATGTTTTTTTTTTAAAAAAAACCTTCTGGTCGTGTGGGCTAAGCTCACATGGCCACGACTACTAGTCACACGTGGGCTTAGCCCCTCAATAAGAGAAGCCAAGACTGCTAGCTATGCGGGCTCATCCCATGCGGCAAAGGTTGCTGGTAGCATGGGCCAATCCCATGTGACCTTCTCAGTCACTCTCTCTTCTCTTTTTTTCTCTCGCTTCTCTCTCTTTTTTTGTTTTTTTCTCTTGCCAAACTAGGCACATACCTCTATGTATTTTTTTTCAAGTGCCATTAACAATTTCTCTCTTTGTAAGACACACACACACATATAATTTTTCCATGCACACAAACTTTATATGGCAGGTAGTAACGCCATATTCTTACACCAATGGCTACAACATGCCTAATTGTTATCCACCATCTCCACTAATGATGCATGACATAACGACCATCATTGTGAGTTAGTGGGTTTTCAGCTCCATAACCAATGTCTAAAGTCAATTTACCCTTTAATAATAAGTCACCTTCTCCATGAAGAAAGTCCATGGTTGAGTGTGTATATACACAACCATAAAAAAACAATGGGAGATTTTCCATACAAAGCCACACATGCATACAAACACACAAAACCACATAAAACTTACAATTACACACTCTCAGCTTTCTTTTTATTTCTCTTTTACAGTACATTATCTCTCGACACTTTTACTAACTTAAGCATCAAAGTGTCTCATGTTCCCACAATAGACTAAGTTTTCAGGCACAACTTAACCCCAAGACATTGCCAGTCAGGGAAAGCCTTTTTATGTGTGAAGTCTTTTAGAACTTCATCAAACATTTGTTTACTTCATTTACATGATGTTTGGTTCCTTCTTTTGTTTTTCTTGCTCCTCTTAATTATCATAGTTTCCATTATAAAGTGAAATCAAATCTAGAAACACATAAATTAATCAAAATCTTTAAGATTTAATTTTCATATTGAATTATAAAAAATGTTTAACTAACATATTGACGTTGGACACATATTGACAAGTCCAACTCTAAGAAGAATTATGGATGTGTCAAACGATATTTCTAAAAAAAAAATGGACTTAAATTTATTCTAACCATTGCATTAGGCTAAAAATTTGTTTGAGTATTCTAGAGGTCTAGTTCTTTAAAGGATCAATTGGTATAACTAGTTGAGATCATTTCATACCAAAATTAAGTTAGAAGATAGTATTCATAATTTTAATTTAGTTAGATAGGTCAATTTTGTATCTATTTAAATAACTTTGTATCTTATTTTTCAATATAGTTAAGATTTATTATTTAGAAAAAATTTAGAACTTTTTAGTTCAAATTTTTCTATAGTAACCTTAGAGTTTGAGAAACCCTAGTTCTTTCTTTCATTATATATATTGTATATATTAGAATAGGTTGGCCTCTTTGATAGAAGAATATATTGACAACATCATTCCACCTTATGATACAAAAGTGGAGGTCATTTTAGGACTGTAACATCTCAAGAGGTAGTGTAAAGTACCTTATTACAAAGGCTACATTAAATGGAGTCTTAGTTATCAGCAGAATTGACTACTACTAGAGGAAGGCACAAACATAAATTATGATGAGAGAGATGTGCCCAGAGATTTACCTTATGGCAAACCAATCCTCATATCTTTTTCTTCAATCCTATATGGACAACCTTATCTATGTAAAGAAGTTTAGTGAGGATCAAATTGAGGGATGTTATATGGGGTTTTTTTATTTTGGGAAGACTAGGCCAAAAATACATTCTCCTAAGATGAATAAATTTTATTTGAATATTGATATCACAACTTCCATGGAGATCTAAGTATTGAGAAATTTATGGACTAGTTTACTAATTATGATAAAGTGATAGAATATATGATGTAGTTGGTTGAGAACTGATGGACAACAACTTTCTCATGGCAAAAACAAGTCCAATATAAGTTACCAAAAAGTTGAGTGTTCAAAATTGATTCTGCATGAGACAATTATTAAGGGGTATATTTGTTCTCTTAGATTACAAGCAGAAAGAATAAAATCCAATCATCTTATAAGAAACTAGTTGATGTAAAAAATTGTTCCAAAGCAGTTAACTTGAAGCCAAGCTCAGCCAAAAAGTGGATGAAGCTTCAATCAATGCATGACATAGCTCATGAGCTCTTCATAAAATGGGATTCAAATACTTTAGAACATAAATTCTCTAAACATATTATTGGTAATGCCAAATATGAGCCAAAAAGAGTGCTTTTATAAAAACAACTTAAATGATGATAATGGGTACAAATAGATAAAGAACAAGGCTAACATTTCAACAAAAAGAGATAGTCATGATTCGGTCCGTCGGCTTTCCCTTCGTCGGTGATTCCCCATTCCGTCGCTCTATCGGTCGGAAAAACAACAAAACCATTTGCCAATGGTTTTACAGACGGAATTTGCACGTCAAAAAAAAAGTTTCCCGCTTGAAATATACCGACGGATTTTTATTCCGTCGGTGATATCGTGATTTACTGACGGCTACGTATCATCGATAAAGTTGTCGGTGAGTGTTTGAAATACCCCTATCT
>Ga0307515_10011783_pt1 | contig 16547 bp, 8 predicted proteins | sample 17_EM_MG_FD_194513 | JGI IMG/M metagenome (GOLD analysis project Ga0307515, IMG submission 194513) | Populus trichocarpa ectomycorrhiza microbial communities from riparian zone in the Pacific Northwest, United States - 17_EM | ecosystem: Host-associated > Plants > Roots > Unclassified | place... | reverse complement strand
TAATTTGTTTTTATTAAAAAAAAAACATTTTAACTACTTTTAGAGTATTCTAAATAAAAGTTCTAATTAATTTTTTTAAATTGTTTTTACTTTTTATAAAAAAAAAAAAATTTAAACTACCGTTGAAGTATTCTAAACAGAAATTATAATTAATTATTTTAATAAATTATTTTTATTTTTTATAAAAATATATTTAAACTACCCTTAAAGTATCTTAAATAATTTTTATTTTTTATTAAAAAAATATTTAAATTACCTTGAAGCATCCTAAATAGAAATGCTAATTAATGTTTTTTATATTTTTTATTAAAAAAAAACATTTAAATTATCCTAATATCCTAAATAGAAATTCTAATTAAATTTTTTATAATTTTTTTATTTTTCATAAAAAAATATTTAAACTAATATGAAGTGTTCTAAATAATTTTTTTATAAATGTTTTTTATTTTTTATAAAAAACAAATAAACTATAATATCATAAACAGAAATCCTAAATAAATTTTTTTATTTTTTATTTTTTATAAAAAAAACATTTAAACTGTCGGAATATCCTAAACAGAAATTCTAATTAATTTTTTTATAAATTAATTTTATTTTTATAAAAATACATTTAAAATATTCTAAATAGAGATTCTAATTAATTTTTTTAAAAAAAATATTTTTTTATAAATTTTTAAATCTAGCAATCAAATCAAATCTAAAAAATTTAGATATTACAGTCCTATCCAAACTTTATAGATCTGATGATCATGCGAGATGCTATTAATAGCCTTGGATAAAAGAAACGTATCAACATTTATAGACTTTTCCCAATTAAACTTTTGTCGGCTCTGCTAGCAATTCTTGACCTAAACCTGGAGAAAAGAAAACATAGATCAACATGCATAGACTTTTCCTCTTGCTCACATCCACGTAGATCTTAAAGGTGAAACACATTGTGAGCACTCAATAAAAATCTAAATTAAGTAAACTCAAAAGCTAATTGTTGAAACAATAAAGAAAAAAATATATTATTTGAACTTTACAGCAAGGGGGGAGGAGATTGAATTTTATTTCAATTATGATTTTTTTCATCACACAATATATCAGAAAATTATTGAATATTAAAAAATCATAATTGGTAAGAATTATTCGCCTTTCAAGTATTTTGTTAAGAAGATATTTAAAATATATATATATATTATTTTAATTATTTATATCACTTGTATTTAATTATTAATAATAATAATAATAACTAATTTTGATCCAAACACAAATTCTTAAAAAAATTTAAAATAATTGTTTTTTTTAAATGAACTTGAGCCAAGTTGCATAAGCTCAGGGTACGGCCATGCAGACTTAGGGAATGTTTGGGAACGCAGCTACGGCTGCGTTCCCAAAAAATTTAAATTTTTTTTTTACTAAAATTTAATATAATTTGTATGTTTTGGATCATTTTGATGTGCTGATGTCAAAAATAATTTTTAAAAAATAAAAAAAACATTATTGGTATGCATTTTGGCACGAAAAGTTATTTGAAAAGCACCCGCAACCACATTGTCAAACACGCTCTTAGTGCTTGTAGCCTATGTGCAAATTCAAAAATTAAATTATGTTATTAATATCAAAAATAAATTTTAAAAAAATAAAAAAAAAATTCTATATACCTAGCAAGAAATGATTTTGATATTTCGTGATTTTCATTTCATCTCCTTTTTTTTTCCACAATACAAGCCAGTCTAATTGAAAGATGAATTTTTTTTCTTACTATTAATGTTAATAAAACACTAAAAAAAAAAGTGGTTTTAGCGTACATTACCTCACAAAACACTATTTATTTTAATAATTTATTTTAAAAAATATGTTTCAAAAATTTTGATTTCATACTTCAACATTTTCTTATATTGAAATTGAGCTTCATGATTTATTTTAATTTGTTTTCTATAGATTATTTGAATCTTATAATCCGGTCACGGGTTTAGCGGGCTAACTCTTTTTTAATTTTGATATCATTCTTCAACATTTTCTTTGTTAGGGATTGAAATTTATTATTTGTTTTGGTTTACTTTCTATGAGGTTATCTCAGTCTCATAACCCGAGTCACGGGTTTGACAAGTTAACCTAAGTTGACTTGAGTCATTTTTTTGTCCTTTTAAAAATTATTTTTTTTTTCAATTTTATCTTTCAATATTAAGTTGGTTGAGAATTGTGATTCATAATTTATTTCGATTTGCTTTTTATAAGATCATCTCAGCCTCATAACCTAAGTAGTGAGTTTGGTGGGTTAACCCGGATTGACTTGGATAGTTTTATTGTTTTTTTATGAGATTATCTCGGTCTTATGACTTGGATCACGGATTCAGCGTGTTAACCCGGGTTGACCTGAGTTATTTTTCTGTTCTTTTTCTAATTATATTTTCTAATTTAATTGTTTAATATTGGATTAATCGATAATAACGTTTTATAATTTGATTTGATTTGATTTCTATGGGGTTTTTCTGGTCTCATAACTCGAGTCGTAGGTTTGACAGGTTAACCTGAGTTGACCAGGGTCCTTTTTTTAAATTTTTTTTAATTTCATCATTCAATAATGAGTTAATTGAAAATCAGGCTGCACAACTTATTTCGATTTGCTTTCTACGGGGTTAACATGATCTCTTGACCATTATTGCAAGTTTGGTAGGTTAATCCGGGTCAATCCAATATATTTCCATTTTAATATTAAAAAATGTATATATATATTTTTTAATTTGTTTAGTCAAATTATTTTTTTACTATATATCTGAATTGTCTTTATAGTTGTTAATTAACTAGATTACATCGAGTCAACTCTTAAATGATTTAATTTTTTTCTATTAAAAAAAATATCTATAATGCCTAGATATTTTTTACATTCAAAAGGATTTGATCCGATATCAGCATAGCGCGAGACAAGAATCTTGTGTATTGCTATTACTATTAAGAATTATCATATCTTTCTAGGCTTAAACAAGTAGCTTATTGGCCACATGTACATTAAAGGTCAAATGTCAAAGATTGTTCGACATTGTATTTTCTATATGGATGGATTTTAAAAGCGTGTTTGATATGAAAAAAATATTAAATTAATATTTTTTTAATAATTTTGATATACTAATATCAAAAACAAAATATTTTAATATATTTTAAATAAAAAACATTTTAAAAAATATTATTCTCCATTATAGTATACACACTCATTGTAGGCTACAAAAATGTAATTTCTTGTTTTATATATATATATATATATATATATATATATATATATAATACAGACATGTAGCATCTCATCAGTGAACTATTTGCCTAAGATTCAATCAATCAGATGAGAAATTTAATTCTAATATGTGAAAATTAGTACGAATATTTTCTTATTGTTAAAGTAAAAGAAATTATAAAATTTATTATTCCGGAAATGCGAGCCTCCTAATGAAAAAAATATTACACTGTTCTCAAATTTTGAATTTGTTTATTTTTGTATTTCAAAAGCCTTTTTTTAAAAAATTAATTTTATTGTTATTTTTTTATTTTAAATTAATAATTTTTGATATTTTTCAGATCATTTTGATGTGTCAATGTAAAAAATAATTTTAAAAAAATAAAAAAAAATTATTTTAATATATTTTTAAATAAAAAATATTTAAGAAACCACTATTTCAACGTAAAAAAATGATTTTTTTGTACTTGTTGAGCACCACTTCTTCGTGTTTGGTATTATAGTAGTTGTTGTGGTTTGAAAAAAATTATTTTAAAAATATATGTGGTTTTAAAAGTACTTTTAGTTGAGGTTGGTTTGGAAAAATATATATTTGGTTAAAACTGTGGTTGAAATTGAGGTTGAACAAAAAGTTGTTTAATGTGTTTGGTTAAAAATGTTTTTCAAATTGAGGTTATAAAATAACTAAAAAAGACATATATTAATATTGATGGTTTTCTATTGAAATATTGTACATTTAACTACTGTTATTACATCATGAAATAAACAACACTTTATATAAAGTATTTTTTATTATTCCATTAAACTATTTGCAATTTCATCACGTATGAAATCCATCTGACAATGACTACAGTTTCCATGGCTTCCTGAGCGTGTGTAAAATATCATCAGGAAAAAAATTGGGATTGCGATCAAATTCTGCAAATGTTACGTCATCATGCGATCTCCTTCTAATATAATTATGTAGTGTCATTGAATAATGTTAAACACTAGTTTTTCAAATAAAACACAATATCTGAGAAAAAATTTTGGATTTTTTTTATTTTACTAGGTCAAACCCAGACACCGGGCATTTAGGTGTGGGTCGGACCCAGTCCGTCCATGAACAGTGGAGATGCTCTCCACTGTTCACATGCAACGTGAACAGTGGAGCATGCAGAAGACGAAGGAGAAGGAGAAGGGGAAAGGGAAGGGGAAGAGGAAGAGGAAGAGGAAGAGGAAGAGCAGTGGCTGGCGGTGGAAATGACGGAGGGCGGTGGTGAGCTGAGGGAGCTGCTCTCCACTGTGCTCTGTTGTGCTCTGTTTTTGTTGTTCTTCTTCGGACAGTGGAGAATGTAGAAGACGAAGGAGAAGGAGAAGAGTAGGGGCTGGCGGTGGAAACGGCAGAGGCTGGTGGTGAGCTGCTCTCCACTTTTCACATGCAACGTGAACATTAGAGAATGCAGAAGACGAAGGAGAAGGAGAAGGAGAAGAGGAAGAACAGTGGCTGGCGGTGGAAACGGCGGAGGCCGGTGGTGAGCTGAGGGATTTGCTCTCCACTATGCTCTATTGTGCTATGTTTATGTTCTTCTTCTTCAAACAGTGGAGAATGCAGAAGACGAAGGAGAAGGAGAAGGAGAAGGAGCAGGAGCAGTGGTTGGCGGTGAAAACGGAGGAGGCTGGTGGTGAGCTGCTCTCCACTGTTCACATGCAACGTGAATAGTAAAGAATGCAGAAGATGAAGAAGAAAGGGAAGGGGAAGAGCAGTGGCTAGCGGTGGAAAGGCGGAGGCCGGTGGTGAGCTGAGGGAGCTACTCTCCACTGTGCTCTATTGTGCTCTACTTTTGTTATTCTTCTTCTGACAGTGGAGAATGCAGAAGACGAAGGAGAAGGAGAAGGAGAAGGAGGAGGGGAAGAGGAAGAGCAGTGGCTGGCAGTGGAAACTGCGGAGGCCGGTGGTGAGCTGAGGGAGCTACTCTCCACTGTGTTCTGTTTATGTTCTTCTTTTTCAGCGTCTCTGTTTACGTTTGCAACTCAGCACAAAAAACAACTTGAAATTGCTTTTGGTTCTCTTGCGGTTTAACCACATACGTTCATTGGTCCTACAACCAATAATGTGTGTTTATACTGTAACCTAACACATGACAACAACATTATTTGTAAACGCAGCCGCAACGCCAAACTCACACCTAGACTGAAATGGGTGACCAAAATGAACACCATAACGTCACAATCATAAAATTGGTTTTTTAGTGACGAACTAATTGTAAACAGAATCAATGACAGGGACTTTCCGTCGCTAATTATCAAAAAAATTAATGGTTTCTGTCATTAATTAGTGATGAAATTAGGAGCAAAAACAAAAAATATATTTTTTAGTAATTTCATAGAAAATATTTTAAAACAAATTAATAATTTTTTTCCTCTCATACCCTCTCTTATGTTCTTTCCATTATCTCTATCCTTCTGTCATCTTATTCTTCACGTCTCATAATCAAATCCATCAACATCCTTTCACCATATTTTCTTTCTTTAATTTTTTTTCATCAGTTCTTTCTCTCTTTGATATATTTTGTTTTCTCATGTTGCTTTTCTTTTCTCTTTTTATTACACTATCTTTTCATAGAATATTTGGATTTTCATTTAATTCAAATTATATTTTTTATATAATATTTATTTTAACTACTGATGAAATTACTGATAAAATATTTAAAAAATATTTAAATCTAAAAACAAATCCATTGATGAGTTTTGATCAACGTGTGTTTTATTAATAATTGTTATGATCTGGTTACTTTTTGACATAATAATGGGTTTGTTTATTTTTTCGGAGTTTTTTTTTACACTATGAATTTTTTTAATTTCTTACAGTGAACTCATATGCGAAAAAATATATAATGTAGTTTTGTGTCAATATTAAAAAATATAATATTTTTATTCAACTTTTTTTTTTATTATAGTTTCTTATTTTAATTATTTATAAAATATCCATTGAAATATTTTTGAAAAAAATAAAATCCAAAAACAACTCGAGGCCCCATTTGTTTGCTGAAAAGTAGTTTTTTTTTTAAAGAGATTTTCTTGAAAAGTGAATTATTTTCCAATATTTGGTAGTGTCATGAAAAATAAGTTGGAAAACACTTTCCAATATTTTTGTTATGTTATGAAAAATGAGTTGGAAAATAGCTTATTAATATTTTATTTTTTTTCAAGTTTATTAAAATAATGAGGAATAAATCTTACAAATAAAAAGGTTGAATGAGAATGAAATAGAAAAATATCTAATTTCATAAATGATCTTAAATAAAATAAATAATAAAAAAATAATGTACATCAAATCTAACAAATAAAAAAAATTAAAAGATAATGAAATCAAAATAATAATAATAATTACAATTTCATAAATTATTTGAAATAAAATAAGTAACAATCAAAAGAATGAAGACCAAATTTGATACATAAAAAATTTCAATTAAAAAAATAACAAGAGAAAGGTAAATAAAAATCATAAAAATAAGGACCAAAATTAATATAAAAATCAAATTAAATCAAAATTTAAGTAATGAAATTAAAAAAAATCAAACAAAATATATATCAATTAAAAGTTTGATGACCAAATTTGATATAATCAACCAATAATATGATATTTCTAAATTTTTCACAACTTCTGGAAAGTGTTTTCCACCCAAAATAAAAAGAAACGCTTTTCTGAAAATCAAACCAAATTTTACTTTAACTGAAAGTATTTTCCGTTGACTAATTTTTCTATTGACAAATAAAAATAAAAAAGATTAGAAAATAATTTTTAAAAATCACTTTTTGAACAAACAAACACCCTGAATGAGATTTGTGTCAATATTGAAAAATAGAATATTTTTATTTCTTATAGTTTCTTATTTTAATTAGTGATAAAATATCTACTGAAATATTTAAAAATAAAATAAAATCCAAAAAAAATCAATGAGTTTTGACCACCGAAAGAGGTTGGCACAATTAAAGTCACATCACCGTCACGAGTCCCAACTTGCCATTGGTAGCCAGGAAAGAGCACCGTCATGAACCGACAGCAACGTGTACGCGGTTGCATGATGCATCCTGGCACACACGTGTCACTTGAGTTTGTTTGCTTTAGCAAGTAGATGATAAGATGCTCTTCGTTTCTCCTTTCATTCCATAGATCTGGTTCCTTCACGCCCACATACCCTTCACCTCTTTTCCTTTTTCTTTTTTTTCTCTTAAAAAAATACCGAACTAAACGGATATTATAAAAAAAGAAGGGACAAAACGCTGAGGCCCCCATTTCCGATTTTTATCGGGTCAAGTTTATCCTGTTTAGAAACCCACTAGATAATTCAAAAAAGTTCAACATCATCCTTTATTTAGAAATTATACGAGATTTGATTCGATGTGATCTTATTCACTAGATGCATTTAAAAAAATAATTTTTTTAAAAATTAATTATATTTATTTTAATAAACTCATTAAACTTATAATTTGATTTATGAACTCGGTTGAATTAATTTTTTTATTTTATTATATAATAAAAAATACAAAAATTAATTAATAATCAATTCAATAAAAAATTAATATTAAAAAATAAAATAAAAAATAAAATAAAAAAGCTATGGACCTATTAAAAAGCTGAGGTGGATGTACATGAGAGAGACTCACGCAACTGGATTGTTTTTTTTTCCTTGCTATTAATGAGTTGCCCGTCTCTTCTTAAAAAAAAAAAAAAAAAAAAACAGAAACAAATTTGTTTTCAAACCTACGGTGTTGACATTACACTTATGTATTAACCCGAGCTATGATATAAAATTATTGTTTAGTGGTAAGGACTTGAAATGAAAAAAATTGTTTTTTTTTTTATAATTTTAGATTCGAGCCCTGTGATTGCTAATATGATGGTCATTGAAGACTTGCATGGTCGTTAATTTCAGAACCTATAGGATTAGTCGAGGTGCACACAAGCTGGCCCGGATACCCACGTTAATCTAAAATAAAAAATTATTAACCTAAGGGATAATTTAATTTATTAGGTCTTGAGTTTGATTCTTAATAGTTATAAGTTTGAATCCTTTCAGGGTTACTGAAAACTTACATGGTCGTTAATTTTAAGCTCTTGAGGATTAGTCAAGATACACGCTGTTCCGAACACCCACATTAATAAAAAAAATTATTAACTAAACAAATATATTAATTTAATTCATTATTTATATAAACAGTTAAATAAAGCACACTTTTCTAATTGTATGTATAATTCACCACACATATCTTGATTGGTTTTATTAAGGTACGAGGATGGCTCTTGTTGGCTTGCCAGCAGGAAGTTTTGCTGAGGACGAAGGCTAAACATTTTTTTTGGGGGTTGGATGGCTAGAGTTAACTTCATATTAATAAAGGGTTTGGAAACGTGGCCAACTCGGTCTTTTAAAAATTAAAAAAATTATTGAAAATTAATATTTTTTATATTTTAGATTATTTTAATATGTTAATCTTAAAAATAATTTTTTAAAATTAAAAAAATATTATTTTAATATATTTCAGTATAAAAAATATTTTAAAAAATAATTACAATCATACTTCCAAACAGACCCTATATTCGGACAAGGTCTCCATTATCAAACCAATAAGAATTCTAGTGCTTGGACTATCTATATGAGCATTTTTTTTTTAATTTAAAGTAGGTGTTCGGGTCAGCTTGCGCGCACTTCGACTAATTCCACAGGTCCTGAAGTTAACGACCATGTAAGTCTCCAGTGGCCATCATATGAGCAACCACATGGCTCGAACCTGAGACTTTAGAGGGAGCAAATCTCTTGGTCCCAAACTCTTATCACTGGACCACTATCTAAATTAAGTAAAAAGATACTTTATTTCTAATCTCTACACGTCTACTAACGGCATTCGAGAATGTTTCACCCATGAATTTCCACTTGCTTTTACTGTTTTAGACTTATTCCCTGTAATTTGTTTTTTGTTTTCTTTGTACCATATTTTATACTAGTACATTGGTTCAGGGGCCGAACCAGTTTCTTTTTTATAATATAAAAAAATAACACCAAAAGCGTGAGGAATTTTTTATAATGTTATTAAGAGCATGTTTGACAGTGTGGTTACGGGTGCTTTTTAAATAACTTTTCGTGCCAAAATACATGCCAATAATATTTTTTTATTTTTTTAAAAATCATTTTTGACATCAGCACATCAAAACGATCCAAATCATACAAACCATATTAAATTTTAGTAAAAAAAAAAATTCAAATTTTTTGGGAACGCAGCCGCAGCCGCGTTCCCAAACGTGCCCTAAATCTGGACAAGAAAATAAATCTTGAAATTTCTTTACTCAGATCTTTACCTGATTTGAGTTTCTAATGAAATTATGAAAGAGCTGACTTGATATGAATTGATTTATTTAATAGGTTCAAGAAAAACTCGAATAACCAATTTTTATTTTAAAAAAACTAATATTGAATGATAAAATCAGGAAAAATAATAATAAGGCAAAAAATAAAAACGGACATTGAGCCACATCAACATTTTAAACCCGTAACCCGGGTTATTAGACTGGAAATACCATGTATAAAAAATAATAAAACTCAATCACCAGCAAATCTAACGTTGAATGATGTATTACCATTATTATTACTAACAATATCACTATTATTACTGTCAATATTATTATTATTATCATTACAACTGTCACTGTTACTATTACTACTGTTATTAATAAGTAAGATCATTACCATCATTATTAGTAGTGGTATTATTATCATGATCACTATTATTATTATTATTATTATTATTACTAGTGTCAATATTATTATTGTTGTTATTATTATTATTATTACTAATGTTACCATTATTTTTATTCTTATCACTATTATTGTTATTATCATTATTGTTATAACTATTACTATTATTTTAACAAACTATTACTATTGTTGTTGTTATTATTACTATTACTATTATTATTACCAACATTATTATTATTGTTACCACTACTATTATTAGTCCTATTAGTATTATTACTATCCATTATCATCATCATTATCACTATTATAATTATTGTTGTTGTTGTTGTTGTTGTTGATACTGCTATCAATATCAATATCGCTATCACTATTAATAACATTAATGTTGTTATTGCTGTTACTACTACTAATATCATTATTATCATTTTTATTTTTATTAAATATTATTATCATAATTATTACTATCATCACCATAATTACTAATAACATAACCACCATTACCATCATAATATCCTGCTAATATTATTATTTGTTACTATTATTATTACCACTATTACCATCACCATTACTATTAGTAGTATTATTACTATTACTATCAGAATTATTATTAATATTGATAGTATAATCACAATTATTACTATCATTACCACTATTATTATCATAGAAAAAACTACTATTAGTACTACAATTATCATCACTGCTAGTAGTTTTATTAGTATTATTATTGGTTTTATAATCATCATCATCATCATCATTACCACTATTACTACCATAATAAATTATTATTATTATTATCATTATTAGTAGTATTATTAATAATATTGTTAGTATCATTATCATTATTATTATCACTATTACAACTACTATAATTGCTATCATTAATATTATCCCTATCACTATCTCTATTACTATTATTATTATTATTATATAATTGAAGGATTAAATTAAAAACAAATAAAACTTTAATAAAAGAGAAAATGACTAAAATTAAAAATCAAAATTAAAATGATGGATTTTGGAACATCAACAACAATGAGGGTTGGATTTAGTTTTTTAGGACTAGGAGAGAGAAATGAAAGAAAAACAAATAAAGAGTTACCAACGATAAACCGGTCACTTTTAGATGACATGCGTAACTCATAAAAAAAAAGGACACGACGAAGAAAAAAATGAGACAGCGGAAGCATATTTTCAACCATTGGAAGGCGCCGCATGCGCCACTCAAAATGCACGAAGCCTCCAACGTGCCAACAATTTTTTCAATTTAAAAATAATAATTAAATAGTAAATTACTTTATCACCCTTAACCAAACCAACAATTAAAAAAAAAAACTGATATGAAAAGTCACTAATACCTCAATGGCTTATTTGTTTTTTAACTCAAAGGTCATACTTGTAATTTTAATGACCAATATCTGATAGTTGGTATTTTTCATCCAGTAATTTTTGTTTTTTTTTTAATTTCATCCAAGATTTTAACTACCTGAGGATTTTCATCTATAGCTATAAAATTTTCTTTGTACTTTATTAATTTTGGGTTGGAAGTTATACTATTTAACACCATAGCCCGATATGATCCACTGCCATTTCTAACATTTTTAGCAACGAGGTTGAACATATTTGTCTATTTAATCTCAACAGTTGTTTACAGGGTTACTGATTCTGTTAGTTTCTGTATGAATGAAACATGCTTGAACGGGTACCTCTTCTAATAAAAGGGTCGATTGGAGCTCTTCACATTAGCCGTTCATTTATCACTAGCCCTCCGTTAGTAATGGCGTTAACAATGAACAATAACATCACCTATGATTCGACACACGTCTTTCGTAATTTTTTCACATTTCCTGAATATATTTTACTTTCTTAATATTATAAATCATTCTTGATATTATAGAATAAGCTGAAATAAGAAAATATTGAAAGAAAATAAAATAATAGAGCATGAGAAAAAGAACTCAATGTTTCAAATTTGAAAGAAAATAAAATAATAAAACATAAGAAAGAAAGCAATTAAACTAAAACACTTTTCATATTTTAAAAAATAAAAATAAAAATAAAACCTGATTATTTTAAACAAAACAGAAAAACCTTTATTTAAAATAAAAAAAATTTAAATTGTGGTTCGAGTATGATTAATATTTAATTATTAATTACTAAACTTTACAATCATGAGAATATTTTCTTATACTTATTTATTTATTCTAATTTCTATTCAATTCCTTAAATATTTGAAAAATAATTTTAAAATACTAAAATATAATTTTTATAAATGAAAATCAATGAGTAAATTGAAATGTGTTACTCAATTAACACATCTAAGGCTTTGTTTATTTGTGTAGAAGTGTTCGTAATATTATGATGAAATTGTTTTTTAAAAATGTATTTTTTATAAATGAAAATAAATGAATAAATTGAAATGTGTTACTCAATTAACACATGTAAAGCTTCGTTTATTTGTGTAGAAGTGTTTTTAATATTGTGATGTTGATTAAAATCATTAAAAAATAATATTAATTAAATAATATTTTTTTAAACCAAATAAATTTTTAATATACATTTAAATATAATTAAAAGTACAAAAACAAACAGTTCTATAAAAAATTATAAAAAATAACTCAATCAATCCTTATATCACTGAAGGAACATGATTAATGTTTAACAGTGAAAAGACGGATGAAATCATCAGCCCGTTGTTTGCATATATAGTTTTGTTTGTTTTTCAGCCATGCTGTCTTTTCTTCGTAAAGGGTTTTTTTTTTTTTAAAATTATTTTTTAAATATTTTTATATATTAATATGAAAAATAAATTTTAAAAAATAAAAAAATATTATTTTAATACATTTCTAAATTAAAAAAATACAAACATAATATTGAAATAATACACATTTTTTAATGGAGAAAAACAAGTATAATGTTTGGTAATGCCGGTTAAAACATTATTTATTTAAAATTTATTTTTTTATTTAAAATTAAATTTTAAATAGTTTTAGAATATAAAAAATAAAATTTAAAAAATAAAGATATTTATTTTTTAAAAATCCTTTAAAATATAACTTTTTACCGCAATGTAATATAATTTGCGAGGCCTGAAAAGTATGATAATAAAGTTGGAGCCCACAGACAGGAGAGTGTGCTAAGCTGTCCTATTAGGCAAGCAAGCAGAAAACTACAAAAACAGCCTTGGGCCCCGTTTGAGCTCTCCAACAGCAACATATGCGGATTCCAATCTGTCAAGGTCTTAATTGAAGATTTCTCTTAAAGTTCAAAAAAGAGGTTTTACCAGTAATAAACTCCAAAAACAGCACAGGGATTCTCTCTTCTGGGTCTCTATAAAATGCGAAAAGCATCTTCACGAGGGTGACACTTGCCAAAGAAGAAAATAATCTCAATCTCCATCCACAAGTTTCCCGAACCCTCATTTGCTATATCTTCTCTTCTCCTTTCTTCCCCCCTTTCCTTCAACAAAGTCAACAGGTTTTTCCTACGGTGGCTAGAACACTAAAAGATGGTAAGTTTGTTGTTTGCTTCGATTTTCTCAGTGTTTTTGTTGGGTTTTTGTCTTTCTAACGTGGGGTTTGATTGAATGATTGATACAGGTTGCGGTCGTGGAGTCTAATGCGAATTCAAACATCGTGGGTCAGTTAAATTCAGGATTTAATGAGAGTAATATTTTAAATGGAAATGGAACTATTTCAAGAACCAACAGTGGTTGTGGCTATGTGTCTTCAACGAGTTCAGCAATGACTGATGAGCCTTGTGTTTCTTGCACTACTTTTAACATCCTGGCTCCTATCTACAAGCGACTTGATCAAAAGGTCTGTTCTTGTCCCTTTTGAATTCAGAAATTAGTGTTAATTCTTCTTGTTTTTCATCTTCTTTTAATTTTTAAGAATTTATTTGTCTGCTTTTATTTTGTTGTGAAATAGAATCAAAGTGTTCGTGAAAGCAATTTCAGAGCAGTTTGGCTCTCTAGAAACCAGAAGATTTTGAATTGGTTGCTTCACGAGAGATCTTCAATTATATGTCTCCAGGTGGGTGCTTAATTCCCTTTCTATTTCACTGTCACTGTGGATCTAACCTTGTATGAAAAAATAAAAAGAGTTGGTTGTTGTATTTGAAAATTATGCTAGCTGGCTTTTTTCTGTGTTGAAATCTTGTTTTTTTATCTGTAGGAATTCTGGGTTGGAAATGAAGAACTTGTGCATATGTACCAGCAGAGCCTTGGTGATGCTGGCTATGTGACTTTCCAGCTTGCACGAACCAATAACCGGGGAGATGGTAATTAATATGCCGTTTAAGCTCCTTTTCTTTTAGTTTCTTCTTGGGCTATGTGGATCCTTAAAGCAAGCAACTTTTTATTTTTTATTTTTTTATGTTCTCATGCTTTTCAAAAGACATCCTTGGTCATCAGCTTAGGTCAGGCTGATTTTTTGACTGCCATTCAATTTCGTACAAACATGATGAAATTAAAATTAGGCATGCCATATTTCTGGATAGCCGACTTCACATACTGGCAGGCCATGAGGTGGAAAAACCATCTTCTTGGGTCTGCAGTAATTTGAATTATTATTTTCTTTTTGCTTATTTTGGTAGTCATATGTAAACTGCACTTTGTATGCTATTCTACCCTTAAGTATGCTTATTTTTTGCTATATGATTTTACTGACCTCCAAGCGAGTGCTGATTGGACTGGAAATTTTATTCTCTCCACAGGCCTGCTAACTGCTGTGCGTAAGGACTGCTTTACGGTTCTAAATTGTCGAGAGGTGCTCTTCCATGACTGTGGAGATCGTGTTGCTCAGTTACTGCATGTCCAATCAGCGCTTCCCTTTTCACAAAACCGGAAAGGCACTGCTCAGCAAGAATTTCTTATTGTTAACACTCACTTATTATTTCCTCACGATTCCTGTCTGTCTGTAGTTAGACTGGATCAGGTATATAAATATCTCTTTAGTTATAATCGTCTACTTCGTTTTGAATTTCTAGTCCTAGTTCTTCTTTGCTATGTTTGTTCCAATAGTTACCTTGAGGTTTGTAAATGGTTTTTTTCTAGGTTTACAAAATACTACAATATGTGGAACAATATCAGAGAGAAAACAAACTCAACCTTATGCCAATCCTACTCTGTGGGTGAGCTCCTCGTCTTGATTTGTGAAGTAGATAATTCTTGCATAGCCTCTGAATATAGACATCCTCATTTTCTTTTCATTTGTTTGATGCTTTATCCAGTGATTGGAATGGAAGCAAGAGTGGACATGTTTACAAATTCCTGAGGTCTCAGGGGTTTGTATCTTCATATGACATTGCCCATCAATATACTGACAGTTATGCAGATGCTCACAGGGTAAGTTTCTTCAAGTCCCAATCCAAGTGATTCCATATCACTAGATAACAACATCTAAATCCGCTGCTTACCTCAATTTTTTTTCCTCGTCTCTCTTTCTGCATCACACAGTGGGTTAGCCACCGAAATCATAGGGGTAACATCTGTGGTGTTGACTTCATATGGCTGTGTAATTCTATTAAATCAAGGAAACCATTGAAGAAAAGTTGGTCTGAAGCAGTATTTGGAATAATAAAGGTGAGTTCAATCATTTCTCACATGTTCTTCATATTTTACTCTTCAGTGCTTTTTTACTTTCAATCATTTTCCAGCACATCATATCATTTTACTTCCTCGCTCTGCCAGTCTGATATTTTGTGCTAGAGAAGTGAAGATGAAACATGGAATAATATTGTTAGAAAAGGAAACAGAATTGTACTATACAGATGAGTCAAGACCATTTATTTTACTTCAGTTCATATCTTCCTAAAATTTGTATGTGTCTCAGAAAACTAGTTCAATTTTTCATCTTGATATAGTAGACAATTGTTATGTATCAGACAAGGATGTTCGGAAATCCTTGATTTTATTTTCCTTTTCTTAAGTAATTATTTGGAGGAAGCTTCTTTTTCAAAAAAAAAAAAAGAGGAAAAAAAGAAAGACATAGTTGTTTACTGTCTGCTAGCTAAGTAATTGCAATCCAACCATGGACAGTAGGAATTTATGCCTAAGAAATCTTAATATTTACAGCTGATGCTGCTTGTTGCAGCATGTACCATCTATTCTGACATATAAGATTCGTTAAACTTCACTGAAATTGTAGTCAAGAACCTGTTATCATCATGTTAGTTTCCAAGTCCCTACAAGCACTTTACATACCGTGTTGTATATATGGCTATGCTGTTCAGTTCACTTCTTGCCGTTAGCATTTCGTCAATGCAAAGTAGTGTGTGCACACTATACATTGGAAAGTTAAACTGAATTACATTTTAGCATTCTTATTTCACAAATCAAGGGGCATAAAACTTAGAGCTGGCTCTGGCAAAGTGCCCCAATAACATAAATGTCTTTTGATTTGGAACTGCACATAATCTACTGATCGAAGAGGGTGTTTGGGAGTATGGTAGTGGTTGCTTTTTAAATAGCTTTTCGTGTCGAAATACATGCCAATGATGTTTTTTTATTTTTTAAAAATCATTTTTGATATCAGCACATCAAAACGATCCAAAAGGTACAAACCGCACTCAATTTTAGCAAAAAAAAAAAAAAAAAAAAA